>Ga0111198_1021_pt1 | contig 37965 bp, 36 predicted proteins | sample DeeMarSWOR324_28_FD_80370 | JGI IMG/M metagenome (GOLD analysis project Ga0111198, IMG submission 80370) | candidate division WOR_3 bacterium SM23_60
ACACAATGGGTGGTCGCCTATGATGGCCCTGTGGATTTTGCGTATGACTATGCTTCTGATATAACAATAGGTGGTGGTTATATTTACGTAACCGGAATAAGTGATGGCGGAGCCTCAGAGGAAGATTACGCTACGATAAAATACTCGCCTGCTGGCGATACACTTTGGGAGATGCGTTATAACGGGCCAGGGAATGAATTTGATTCCGCGGCCGCTGTTGTTGCAGATAGCTTGGGTAACGTATATGTGACTGGTACAAGCATGGGCACCACAACGCTAAGAGACTATGCTACGATAAAGTACAATTTCTCAGGTAACATTGAGTGGGTCTCTAGATACGACGGACCGGATAGCGACTTCGATGAAGCCCGTGTCATCGCTCTTGATCATTTCGGGAACATCTTTGTTTCCGGTCGAAGTTACGCGACCCAACCATACACGCCTGAGTACGATTTTTTGACTATTAGATACAACGCAGGAGGAGTTGAGGAATGGACACACCGGTATAACGGAACAGGCGATTCTCAGGATAACGTGAACGCGATGGTGGTTGATGATATAGGAAATCTCTATATAAGCGGCCGGAGTATTGGTAATGTAGGTTATGATGACATAGTTACCATCAAGTATGGAGTGACGGGAATAAACGAAAATACACGATACACGATACATGATACAGGATACAACTTGACGGTTACGCCGAATCCGTTTTCAAAGCTGACGACAGTCAGCTTTGGCATGGGGCATAGCGCAGAGCGAATGGCGTTGAAGATATATGATGCAAGTGGACGTTTGGTACGGTCTTTTGGTCCTGAATCGTGTATCATGGATCATGTATCGTCGATTAGGTGGGATGGTACAGACCAATCTAATCGTCAATTAGGTAGTGGCGTGTACTTCTTGAGGTTGGAGGCGGGTGATTATCAGGAAACACAGCAGATATTGCTTGTAAGATAGAAATATTTTTGCTGGGTAACGATGTGGGGTCAAATCTTCACACTTCACAGTATCTGAGGTTGCTTATTGGTTCTTTGATCCAATCAGAATGTTGCTTCTATATGGATGTAGTCATTGCCGAACCCGGCCAGTGTGAAGTGTGAAGATTTGACCCCCTTATTTTATGGATATTAATGGTCGAAACGTGTCTGAGGAGCAGGAGTAAAGAAATAGCAACTGCCACGCGGGAGGATTTTTACGACTACTCTGCTCAGCTCATTAAAGTAGGCAAGAATACCGCGGATAATTACATTAGTATCCTACGTTATGCCTATTTCAAGAAATTAAACGAGCTGATTATTGCCGGTATGGAAGTGCTCGATGGTAGCGAGGTGATCGAGAATTTTTCCAACCGATTAGTCAGTGAATTCAATCAGGAGCTCAGAGATTACATTTTTGAGGGAATCAAGCTCCCTGCGTTGGGCATAAGTCCGGACGAGAAGCCGAAATATACCAGGAAACTAATTGCACGATTAGAAGGTAAAATCGGTGTTGATGAATGTATGAAATTCCTGAATCGCGGGTTGAGAGATCGCTATGAGGAATCACGAAAACCAGACCGAGAGAAATTCCTAAAATCAAAGAATATTGATGAATTCCTCAAGCAGAAACACAAAGATTTCGTGGTCGAGCTTGAAAGACATTTTAAGAACAATACGCTGTTTTTCACACAGGAAATAAGTGAAGAAGTATTGGAGCATGTTAAGTCTGATCCATATATCGAATCTGGTGTTCGTGAAGGAAATAAGATAATAATCAAGAAAATTCCACACATGGCAAAGGAGTATTTAGCTGAGAAAGATGAGCGAAAAAAGCGATACTATTACTGCCACTGCCCTTGGGTAAAGGAGGCCTTTGAGGAATCAGATAAGCCTATCTCGCCGGTTTTTTGCAGTTGCAGTGCCGGGTTTTATAGGGCATATTGGGAAATAGTGTTTGATCAGCCAGTGCAGGTTGATGTCCTGGCGTCATTACTTAATGGCGATCCCATCTGCAAATTTGCAGTGCATATCCCAGATAATGTTACCACTGGATGACCTATGATATTCCAGTGAAGCACATCAGATGATCAGGGTATTAGGGAGCAGGTCACCAGCATATCAGAGGATCAGGTTACAAAATGACACTTCCCCACCGGCTATCCTGGTCATCTGATTCTCTGATACCCTTTTCTTGCTTTTATTGAAAACATCAAAGGGATTTTGATATCCTTATTTTTGTGATACCAAAGACCGTCCTTTGCTTTTACAAGAAAAGGGCAGTCTCCTGAAGTGCTGAACGGGAATTCGTGTAGGAATTCAATGTGCAATCCCGCTTCTACCAATGCATTCACGACATCACCTAAGCTATGAGTCCATTCATAGGAAATATGTCTGAAGTCGGCCGTGGGGTCGGCATAAGAACCGCTGCCTTCATATTTGATCGGTTCCTCAGTATGAAAATATGGTTCTGTAATGTTCCCATCGTCATCGAACATTGCCCGTATCGGGTGAAATTCGACCATGTAGAAGGAACCATTTTCTTTCAGAAAATGACTTATGATTTCACCCCACTTTGTGAGATTAGGTAGCCAGCACAGAACGCCGTAGGAAGTATACACGATGTCAAATTGACCTTCTAATACTCGTGGTAGGTCGTAGATATTGCTTTGAATAAAGCGGGCATCGATTTTGAGGTCCTGCGCAATGGATCCGGCAAGCTTTATGGCTTTTTCTGAAAAGTCGACCCCGGTCACTCTGGCGCCCAGATGCGCCCATGACATTGTGTCCAACCCGAAATGACACTGAAGATGCAGTAGTGATCTACCGGATATATCACCTAGTTCTTTACGTTCAATAAAGGTCAGTGATGTTTTTCCTTTCTTGAAGCCTTCAACATCGTAGAACTTCGACGTCACATGCAAAGAGGCTAAGCCATTCCACATTTCCCGATTTTTCTTTAGGTATTCTTTTAGTTCATCTTCTTTCATAGTGAAGTTCGCCTTTTTTTTCATATATTACAGAAGTGAATGATGTTGTCAATTGTGTACTTTCACTTGATTTGTTTCCATCGCAGGATATAATCTCTGCGGTAAGGAGAATGAATTACTATTATATTGCTTGCAAATACGTCACTCCGTTATTCAAGATCTTCTACAACTACAGGATCGTAGGCGGGGAAAACCTGCTCCAGGCAGCAGGGGATGGCAGAGTCGTTGTATGTACGACCCACTCATCTGATTTGGGTGGGATGATTGTAGGTATGGCAGTGAGGATGGTGCTCGAAACCGATCCATTCGTTGTTGTGAATAGAAAATTCCGTAGGAATCGATTAACTAATTTTTTTCTCAAAAAAATGAACATAATATGGATTATGGGTAACGATATGCTCGGCAACTATTCCGCGCTGAAACAGATAAGAAATATACTCACGAAGCAGGGTTCCGAAGTGATCATTATCGCACCGCAGGGTACGTATAATAAACCTATACCGGACGACATTAGATTCCGCCAAGGTTTTGCCATTCCTTGTATTCAAGCTGCCCGTGCCGGTGCAATTGTTAGCGTTGTTCCAGCAGTTGATGTTGGTGCGACCTACAAAGGTATTCCGGCAATTGGTCGGCGCATTCGGGCAGTTTTTGCCGAGCCGATGATGGTACGTAAGAACGAGAAACGTACGGCACTCACCCGCAAACTGGAGACTGCCATAAAACAGTTAATGCTAAAAGGGGACAGGCTACTTTTCTGATCAACACACAAACAATAAGTAACTCATCGATAATAAGAAGCCATGTGCAATGAACTCTGGTGGAAATGCGGAAAAGTAGCCTGTCCCCTTTTCTGACTAAACTTTTTCATCTGGGCATTTGTCGAAATAGTGTAAAGGGAGGTAATTATGGCCGATAAATTCATGAGCAGATGGGAGCCATTTAGAGATATGCTAAGTTTGAGGTCGGATATGGATCGGCTTTTCAGCAGCCTTTTTGGCGGTTTGGCCGAGGAAAGAGAAGGCTTTTGGGCACCGATTGTAGATATTGAGGAAGATAATGATAACATCACGGTTAAAGCAGAGATTCCGGGTATGAAGAGAGAAGACATAAAGGTTTCGGTACAAGGCAATAGACTAACGATTACAGGTGAGCGCAAGCAGGAAAGCGAAACAAAAAACAGAACATTTCACCGCGTGGAGCGTTCGTATGGCAAGTTCAGCCGAATGATCACGCTACCCGCTGATGTTGAGGCGGACAAGGTCAAAGCCAGCTACAAGGATGGAATTCTCAATGTTACCTTGCCTAAGCCTGAAGCGGTCAAACCTAAGCATATTGATGTTGAGATAAAATAGATACAGACATTGGTGAATATGGCAGGGTCATTGTGACCCTGCTTTTTTGTTTCCTTTTTTCGGTGATTTGCTAGTCTGTTTTGTGTAACAAGCGTGCAAGACCGGAGACAAAATTCATTCTCGGCACGCGTTTCATGTACTGCACGTAGTCTTCCCCGAATTTTTGGATGTTCCGCTGATCCCCTGACAGCATTAGGAGATAACAGCATGCGATACCGACAACAGTACTTAGTAATACGATCCAGTTCTGTCCAAAGAATACATGTGAAATGAACATAATCATCCCTCCCAGGTACATCGGGTGTCTTACGATGCCGTAGATTCCTGAATCGATCAGTTGTCTGATTCCTTTTCTACGTAGTGTAATCATAGATAGCATGAAAAGAAACACACCTGTGCCGAGTATTACATAACCAACTACTACCAATTCTTTCACTACCAATGGGCTAATATTGATGAGAAGCATATTAATGACAAAAGAGATTGCTAGGACCACCATTACTACTTGGTCCTGAGTTTGCCTCTTCATAGCACTCCCAAAGCCATTACTCTCCGATATTGCAATATAAGTTCATAGGTGGTGAGTGAAAAATCGGATTGCTATTTAACATGCCCGACGATGATATTGATATCCGAAAACAACATCCCTTGGCTTGTAATTTCCTGAGAGAGTGTGAGCAATCTGTTAACATATTCTTCGGAGACCCCCTCCTCACGCATTTCCTCGGCGGCGCCTTTCATGTATTCTTCACATTCGTTTCCGCAGAGCGGAACAGTATGCGAAAGTTTCTCAGAAGTTAAGACTCGCGTGCCGCTTTTTTGCAGTAGCTCATGCCAATATTCCATAGGCTTATAGTCTTCATATTGATCAATGCTATGCATTGCCACGGTCCAGAGCTTCTGATATCTCCGGAAAAGAGGATCCCTGCCTATTGCCGGTTCGACGACCATTATCTTTTTTGAGACGCGGTACAACTCAGATATGGCTGCACGGTGAAGCGCAGGAGCGATTTCATGAAATGTAAAGTACGCTAGTGACAGGATGAATGCATTCTCCTCAAAAGGTAACTGGTTTGCGTTGCACTGAACAAAATGCGCCTTATTTGTTTTGTGTGTATTCAGAACGTCTAGGTTAATATCAACGGATGTCACATCGAGGCCTAGCTCGAGTAGCTTATTCAGCGAGTACGCGGTGTGGCCGATTCCAACGTCAAGGCATTTGGCGCCCTGCTTGATGTCAAGAAAAGACCAAACTTTTTCTCGCAGCCTTTTCCGCTCCTCCTCAAATGCGGTCATTCATAATCTCGCTATCTACCATAATTACCTTCCTGCAATCACCAAATCAGTATATTTCCATCTGTTGCAGAAGTCAAGTAAATCACGCAAATTGTAGTATGCAATCTAAATAGCAACGCAGTTGACGTCAGTCTGACAATGGGTATAATCTAATGAGCATAGGTTAGATTAATTATCCTTTGCAGAAGGGAAAAACTGACATGTTAGCAGATCAGAAAAGGAGGTAGATATGCCAAGGGTTATTCATTTCGAAATACATGCCGATGACCCGGGTAGGGCTGCGAAGTTCTACCAAGAGGTATTTGGCTGGAAAATAGAGAAGTGGCAGGGTCCTATGGATTACTGGTTGGTTTATACTGGTGAGAATGAACCAGGAATCGATGGTGCAATTGCCAAGCGGGAACAACCTTTACGGGGCGGCGATGGTGTTGTCGCCTACGTCTGCACCGTGGGAGTGAAGCAGATAGATAGCTACATTGAAAAGGTGAAAGCGCATGGCGGTGAAATAATAATACCTAAACGTCCGGTGCCGGGTGTTGGCTGGTTTGCGCAGTGTAATGATACAGAAGGTAATCTGTTTGGTCTGATGGAAGACGATCCAGAGGCTAAATAGTGTTTTCTTATCTTATTGTTTTCACCATCATCGCGGTCGGAATGCAAATATATTCCAACCGAAAAAATGCTGCGGTATACAATCAGACGCGGGGCACTGTCGAATCGCGACAGGATTTGCTCGCTGTGAGAGCGGCGATCAACCTGAGCATGAAACTTGCTATTGTCTATATTTTTCTTTTCGTGGTATTCATTTTACTGATGGGGTTGTCAGTTGCGCGCGGCGGTTCGCTCGGACAGGCAGCTTTATGCCTTTTTATTTTTGGTGTCGTGACTCTACCGGTTGGCATGATCGGTAAAACCTACGAAAAGAAGATCAAGACAATGCAGGTGCAAACAGACGATCCACAGATCGCTGAAAAGTTTCAGCAGTATCTTAAACAATGGAACCAAGCTCGGTTTGGATTGTCTGACTAGCAGAAGATTCATATTTTGGTTGTGCTAATCCGAACATTGAGATGATCAGAAGGAGGTCAAGTTGAGATATCTGACAATACTCTTAGCGGTGGTGCTATGCGCGGCTGTTGCGAGATTCGGGTCAGCTAAAACGCTGGGAGAATATATTGCAGAAGCTGAGGGATACAAGAATGCTGGTCAGTTCGACAAAGCAATATCAACAATGGAACAGGCTGTCAAAGAGTATCCCGAGCACACAGATGCCTATGCGCAGCTTGGCATAATGCTGAGTGAAAAAGCGCAGAGAACTCGGGACTACACACAGCTCTTGGAGATTGTGCCAAGGGCATTCGAGGCGTGGGATAAGGCACTCGTTCTCGACGCCGGCAACTTCACGGCCAGATTCTATCGTGGATCATGGGCGGTCAACATGCCTAAGTCTGTGGGGCAATTGGGGAAAGGGATAAGTGATCTTGAGATCATAACTCAAGCATTAGAACAAGCTCCGGATCCCTCCTCAAGAGAAAGACTCGTGGAGGCATACCAATATTTGGCGATTGGCTATCAGAAGAATGCTGAGTACAGTAAGGCAAGAAGCGTGCATGAGGCGATCATTGCGCTCGCTTCGGGTACTGAATATGCGGAGCTGGCTAAGCATAATATCGAAAAGATTGAGGAATTCGAAAAGTGGCAGGCCGAACGCGCAAAGAGTTTGCCTGACGATACTCAAGAGATTATCATGCTTAAGGAGAATGTCGCCAAGGAACCAACCAGATTCGACCTTCTTCTGACATTGGGCAAAGTTTATTATGATATTGAAAACTACGAAGAGGCAGCAGATGTGTTGCGCAGAGCTGTAACAATTGACCAGTCGAGCAGTGAGGCCTATAAGTTACTATCTTTTTCTCTAAATGAAATCAATGCCGTTGGCTACGACCCGAGGATATATCTGGATACAGATTTCCGTACTGATCTTGCATTGGAAGCCACAGCCGCCTTGGATAAAGCAGTAGCGCTAGCTCCAGAAGACAATAAACTGAGATTCACACGTGGCGTCGCTGCTGTGCAGATGCCTTTTTTTGTGAATAAGCTGGACCAGGGCATTGAGGACTTAGAGGCGGTAATTGGAGGTGACGTTTCAGATAATATGAAGGCCGAAGCCCTATACTGGCTCGGGTATGCCTATCAGAAAATGGGAACGACTTATTGGACACAGGTGGTTTCGAAATACTCGGGAACCGATGCGGCAGAGAATGTATTCAATACTCTGCGGCCTCCGGTGACACACATTGATCTGTCAAAGTATATTATCCCGGTTGTGTACATTGATTTCGAGTTGAGCTATCGTGATGAGCTAGCGCCGCAGACTGCTGTATGGGTTGAAAATGCTGATGGAGAATTCGTTAAGACAATTTACGTTTCGGGTTTCAGCGCTTATGCAAAAGAACGGCAGGTTAATCTGCCGGTCTGGGCGAAGTCTTCGGAGTTCGCAGATGTCGATGCCGTGACCGGTGCGAGCATTGACCTTGGACAGCACATATATATTTGGGATCTTAGTGACTACGCAGGGGAGAAGGTGAGGTCTGGTGAATACAAGGTTCTTGTTGAGGTTTCCTATTGGCCGAGTATGCAATACGAACGTGTTGAAGCGCCAGTAAAGATTGGCAAGAGCGCAGTACGCAAAGTTGTCGAGGATGGAACCATTATTCCGTACTTGGAAATCCGGTATTTGCCGTAGCGAATTGGGAAAAAAGAGACTTAGCGACAAAGTGACATAAAGCGGAATTTCGAATGTCGGAAAGCCAGAGAAGCGCATCAGGACACCAGAATATCAGGTAAACAGAACCTTGAGCGATCAAAGCTAAGTTTACGTATGACTAAATGATATAGTGACCCAATGACTAGTAGATTTGCCTTTAGAGCAAATCTATGAGGATTATTATGTCGATCAGTACAAAAAAGATGAATTGAATAACAAAATAGTGTATTATGATCTTGCCTTTTACTTTCAGATTCAAATAACTGAAACTCAGAGCGACGATGAACGCAACCGCAAACCATGCCAGGTAATTTTGCAGCGGTACAAAGCCCTGGGTCCAGTGCCAGTAATCAAGATTCACGGCCACGATCTCTAGTGGTATATCCAAGCCCACAGTGAATAGAGCAGCTAATAATGCGCTGTGCAATTTGTTACTGGAGATTCTTCGCGCGATGGCAATTGCGCCCAGAACCACAATGACCCAGTTAAATCCAATAACAAGTGGAACGCCAAGAAGCTTGATACCGAGTGTCGTACCGTAATAGTATTGACCAAAGATCATTCCAGAATACACACCCAGTGCTTCTGTAGTGAAAGTAAAAACATATGCAACCAGACACCAGAGTAGGAGTCGATAGTCAGGTCCTGTGGTGAGCAGCAATACGGCTAACCCGAAAATAAGCAACACAAAGGGTGTTAATGTCATCATGTGTGGATAGGTCTTGTCGAGCACATGTCCGATGATGCCGATTGCGTAGAAACTATATAATATGAATATAAAAATATCATGTTTATGTTGAGACAGATAATTTCGGTTCATGACCAGTCTCCCTCTACAAAATCCGCGGCGAATTTACCTGAAAGCAATGCGAGGGGCATGCCGCCACCTGGATGGCTGGTCCCGCCGCAGAAATAAAGCCCGCGGTAAATGAATGATTTGTTTTGCTGCCGCAGAAATGCGCCAGTTGGACTGTTCGATGCCATGCCGTAGAGACTACCTTTCCAGCTGCCAGTTTCCTTCTCAATATCGAGTGGGGTCCAGACAGATTCAAAAATAATGCTTTTTTCAATATCGATGCCAAGTGTATCCTTAAATTTCTTCAGAATGCGCCTTCGGGTCTTTTGAATTTCATCTTGCCAGTCCTGCCCGGCCACATGCGGCGCATTTACCATGACAAACCAGTTTTCGCAGCCTTTTGGCGTATCTGATTTCACATATTTGGATGTGATATTAACGTAGACGGTTGGATCGCTTGGGCAACGCTTTTGCCTGAATATTTCTCTGAATTCACGGTGGTAATCCTTTGAAAAGAAGATATTGTGCACTTGGAGATTCTTGAAGTTACCTCTGACTCCCCAATAGAAGACAAGGGCTGATGAGGAAGATTCTTTTCGATCGTACAGGCGTGCTTGCAATATGTTGCGGTCTCCGAGCAGAACATTGTAGGTGTTACGAACATCAGAGTTAGCTACGACAATATCGCAGGAAAGAGAACCGTCTTCTGTGGCTAGTGCCTCTATGCGGTGGGTTTCGTGTAGGATCCCTATTACTTTTCTCCCAAAGTGGAACACGGCTCCTTTTTTCTTGGCTAGACAGTACAAGGCATTTGGTATCGAATAGATACCGCCCGCTACATTGTAGGCACCAAAGGCGAATTCAACATAGGGGATTATGAGAAACGTGGCTGGTGTTTGAAACGGCGATGAGCCATTGTACGTCGCGTAGCGATTGAAAAGCTGCACAGTCTTTGCATCCTGGAAGAAATTTCTGTTCGCACTGTCTAACGACCTAAACATGCCGAGTTCCGTGATGTGCGTTAACGCTGACAAATTCTTCGTGTTCAATCGGCTCAGTGTTCGCAGCGGGCTGCTGAACAGAAACGTATCGGCAGCCCGGTCGTGCAACCGTTGGCAGTGTTGAAGGTATCGCAGAACATTCTCTCTTTTATCCGTTGTTTTGCACGCGATTTCTGTGGCAAACATGTTTTTATCTGCATGAGCATTGAGAATTGTTCGATCAGAGAAAAAATATTGACAATTGATACCAAGGCGCTCAAAACGAAGATAGTCATCAGGATTCTCTCGTAGATTCTTGAAGTATTGTTGAAAGACGAAAGGCATTGTAAGCAATGAAGGACCCTTGTCAAACCTGAACCCTGCGCCGCGTAATACGCGTGCCTTGCCTCCTGGCTCTTGGTTCTTCTCGAAAACATGTACCCCGTAACCAGCATCGGCCAATTGGGCTGCTGCGGAAAGCCCTCCTATGCCAGCACCAATGATGCCTACTGTTCTCTGCCCCATTTATTTTCGGCGAACAGATAAATGATCAGATATAATGATAGTAGTGAATAGTTATAAAAGAAATCCTCAATTGGTATAGTGCCGACTCGAAGGCCGGTGATGGCTTGTGGCGAATATGCGACTACAGGAAACGAGGTGAGTACGTGATTGAAAATTGCAAATAATAGCGTACACACGACGATGTACAGCCAATAAATACTGGAGCTAAACAAGGACTTGAAACAGAAACGGGCGCTCGTCAGCAATACACCGGTTATGATAAATACGGTGGCGGTGTATGCTCTATTGATAAACAAGATGGATATGGCGAAACACAGAATTGCGAGAATGTTGTAAAGATGTACGCTGTAGAACACTTCTCTTTTCTTCAAGTAAGTGCGGAATGTTTCGTACAGAAAGATGCAGCTATAAGGCACAGTGAGAAAAAAGAGAATTTCCTCCAGAGGTAACCCAAATATTCGGTATCCAACAATGTATTTCTCGTTGAATGCCCAATCGCCACGAGCGGTTGCCAGCGCGTCCCATACGATGAATAAGCTGCTGATAACCAATATGGCAATGAATAGCGATTTCATTTTTCGGTAGTAATATACTTTGGGCGCGAATGTCAACAAAAGGGGAATGCTCAGAATAATGATGTTGATGAGAAGATACAGACTCAAGGTTTGCTACTCAGTTCCTCGGCGAGTATTTCCAGCCGTGAGTGTTGGTCGGGGCTGAGACGATCAGTGCGCAGCAGGTAGCCAACCATATCTTGCTGTATTTTCTCACTCACAAAACCGTAGTCGCGTCCCTCAAGTAAAACGATCGTTTCTCTTAGATCGCCTTCGACCTTGCCGCCGACTCCGAAAATACCAGGTATCTGGTGGAAAAAGGAAAATCGCAGGAAATGGCCCTCGAGAAGCCCCGGTGCCTTTTCTAAAGCCTCGTTCATTTTATCGACTGCTCTCGATACATAGAGGAACTTGGTGATTGGATTTGAGGCATGACGGCCGCGCAAACCCTCAAGGGCTGCGTAGTATGCCAGGATGACCGCAGGGTATTGGTGATGGTCCTTTGAGAACTCATCCCTAATAAAATTCATGAGGCTAACCGTTGTGTCTTCGTTATCCACCGCGACGTAGAAAGTGGTTCTCACGATATTCAGTACTTGCATGTCCAATTCCGTGTGCTGCCTCTCTGCTGCGGTCAGAAATAGAGTTGAAAGACAAATAATCGGCAAATAATTAATAGTATCTCCTCGGGCTAATGATAACGTAAGGTGCTATAGACAAATCGTGAAACAATGAATGGCGTCGAAGGCTTGACTTTCTTTTCGTACACGATCAGAGGGTACTTAGTTATTTTTTCTGCAGTCCACTTATACATATCTGAAGCGGTTTTGATGGGGATGAAATATCGCTTTGGAATGTATAGGAAACCATTTTCTGCGACTCTCTGCCAATTCTCGTAGTACTTAATCTGGGTGCGAATGAAATCGTTGAATCCTGCTTTGTGGTTCTTGACGTGTTCATATTCCAGTGATTCGAGTCCGCATTTATGCAAGTCGCTCTGCGGAAGATACTGGCGGCCTAAGGTCAGGTCTTCGCGGATGTCGCGTATGAAGTTGATATATTGCATCGCCCTACCCAGGTAGCGGGCACATTCGAACGATTCCTTTGGCAGTCCCATTATAGTCGCCATCATCAACCCGACAACTTCTGCTGAACCATACATGTATTGCTTTGTTTCTTCGATATTCTTGTAGTTACTTTTCTTTAGATCCATTTCCATTGCATCGAAGAACGCCCGGATCCATTCTCTATTGAACTTTTTCTGATTCATCAACGAAATGAAGGTATCTATGACGATATCTCCTGACTCTTTGCCGTTGAGCGCCGCCTCATATTTTTCCCAGAAGGCGTAGAATTCTTTCGCACGTTGCGGTATGGTGTCGACGAAGTTGTCCGCTTTTCGTACAAATGCATACAGCACGAATACGTCGTTCCTGACATCCATCGGGAAAAATAATGAACTGTAGAAATAGGTCTTACTGCCTTCTCTAAATATCGAATATAAGGTCCTATCTACCATGACGATCGCTTATTGTTTTGCTCACGATCTGAGAGGATATTATGACCATTGGTACTCCAATGCCAGGATGATTGTAGCTACCTGTGTAGTAGAGATTCTCTACCTTCTTGCTATGATGGGCAGGGCGGAATACCGCGGTTTGTAGAAGCGTATGCGACATGCCGAGCGCAGTTCCTTTGTATGCATTATATGCTTCTTTGAAATCATTGTGCGCGAAAGTTCTTTTGACGACGATATGATCGCAAATGCTTTCGCCAATCAACTTTTCCAGATGGGTAATAGTCTTTCTGAAATATCGTTCTCTGATCGATTCATTGTCTTCGAGTCCTGGGGCAACCGGCACTAGCACAAATAGATTTTCACAGCCCTCTGGCGCCACGGTTTTATCGGTCTTTGACGGGCAGGATACATAGTAGCTGGGGCTTCCCGGCCAGACCGGATCATCGAATATTGAGCGGAAATGTTCGTCCCAGGAAGGATCAAGGTATAGATTATGATGCAGCAGACCAGAAATTCGTTTATTCAGTCCGAGATAGATCAGAAAGGCCGAAGGGCCCATCTTCTTCTTTTCCCAGTAGCTCTGGTCATAGGTTCTGAATTCACCTTCCAGTAATTGGGTTTCGGCAAACTGATAATCTGCATTTACGAGGATGATGTCAGCCTCAAATTCTCCTTTGTCCGTCATGATTTTATTGGCGCGGCCTTGCACCACGTCGATCTTCTTCACGTCTTGGTTTAGCAGAATGTTGACGCCTTGCTCTTCGGCGAGTTTGGTGAAGGCTCGGACGAGCTGGCCAATTCCTCCGCACGGGTACCACACACCTAGGTCAAAATCAACATGAGACATAATCGAATAAAGCCCGGGTGTGTTGTTCGGTGAACCGCCGAGAAAGACAACTGTATATTCCAAGATTTTTCTGATGTCGGTGTCCTCAAAATACCGGCGGGCAAATTTGTCAAAATTCTCGAAGATCTTCAATCGTATGCCTTTGGTAATAACTTTCCAGTTGAAGAAATCAAAGATCGTTTTGTAATCTCGATACATAAACTCTTGCATGGCGATTTCGTACTGATATTGGGCAACATAGAGGTATTCCTTGAGTTTGGCGCTTCCATTCGGAGTCAATTCGTCAAAAAGCTTGTCGATCTCTTTTCGTTGGGCAGGAACATCGACCGTTTTTTTTGTGCCGAAGAAGGCGCGGTAATTGGGATCGAGTCTTACAAGCTTGTAGTAATCCTGTGTTTTCTTGTTGAAGAGAGCGAAATACTTCTCAAAGACATCGGGCATGAGGTACCATGAAGGCCCCATATCAAAAACAAAACCATCCTTTCTCCAGACTCGGGCGCGGCCCCCGGTTTGTTCATTCTTCTCGAGAACCGTGACTTTAAAACCATCTCGGGCTAAAAGTGCGGCCGCGGATAGTCCCCCAAAGCCTGCGCCGATGACTAGTACTTTTTTTGTGTGCATTTTGTGTCTTCTTTTACCTGTAATATCGTATCAAGTATAACTGGTTTTTTTGTTATGTCAACCTTGCCAGGCCGTAGCGAATGGTTTGTTTAAGGATGGTTGATACTTTACTTCCCATCAGAGACGCGTATAATAGTAGAAAGAATACCGAAACAATCGAAAGGAGTATTAATGAATCGTACTTTTCCAAGATTCGTCAGGATTATTTTAATGTTAGGCGTGATGGGGATGTTCGTACTCTGTAATGGAGGTTGACCATTTGCGGGCACAAGGTCTTTGTGCAGTAATGAAACACCGCCGACTCAGGTTCAGCAAACTAAATGACCTAGAAGATATTTTTGCAATGACATAATGACATAGTGACTTAATGACCGACAGTATCATTGTAATCTGTCTTTTCATCTCTGTAACCGATGGATGCGTAGCATCCAATGCATTAATGACTAAACGTTTTTTCTGGTGAGCTAGTCCGTGAGGGGTTTTTGAGTATCTTCAGTATTATCGTATGAATAGACGGAGGAATATATGTTTATGATAAAACCAGAAGACGTCAGAGATAATGCGTTAGCAGGCGATGTTAGTCCCGAAGCGCTTGAGGTTCCCGAAGCTGTGATTCTTACATTCAACCGGCCAATCATAGGAGAACTCACCAGGTTGTGTAATCTGCGTGAATGGGATTGGCAAGCAGGTAAATACGCTCCGTATTGCTCCGCGCAGACATATCTAAAAGGTGAATTCGATAATATGGAAGTGGCTACATTCATTCCGCCCATGGGCGCTTCTCCAATTGCCGCTTTCTGTGAGGAACTAATAGTCTACGGTGCTCGCACGATTTTTCTGCTTTGTGCATCCTGGAGCCTGGGCAATAGATATTTAAAAAAAGGGCAGATTCACGTACCAAGCTTTGCGATCGGGCTTGATGGCACGTCATATTACTATGGCAATACTGAATGCAGAATTGACGCGGAGCAAGTAACATACAATACTCTAATCAATATACTTAAAACAGAAAACGTGGATTGGAAACAGGGCGGTGTTGGGTGTTGTGAAGCGTTTTATCGTATCACCCGTGAGATGGTTGATGATTACCGAAAGAGGGGATGTCTATCCATGGAGAATGGTGAGGTGGCTGTGTTGTATACTCTGGCGAGTCTGCGCAAAATCCGCGTTGGTGTACTATTACAACCTTATATCGATTTGGAACACGGCCTCGATCTTTCGTATATTAATAGCAAATACCCTGAAACATGTAGCGTACAAGCGCGTATCGCACTCAAAGCTCTAAAGAAACTCTATGAACTGTGAGCGAATGATACAATAACCAATTGATTCGTGGGACATCATTTGTCAGTGTGTCTACAATCATTATTAATGAGTGTCTTTGCTGCTTAAGGGGGTCAAGATGAATCACGATTTAGAAAAGAAATACCACATCTCATATTGTGGTTCGTATTGCCACATTTGTGACTGGCATACGGGCAGGATTAGAAGGGCCTTTCAACTGGCCTACGACATGATTGATAGTCTAGGTCTAAAAAAACAGCTGGGCGAGAACGTTGATGTTGATAACTTCAAAGCCGGGTTAAAGAATCTTGCACAGTCTTCGATATGCCCCGGCTGTAAGGCTGAAGCCAGCATACACGCGCCGGGTGAGGATCGTTGCAAGATCAGGCAATGCTGTTACAGTAAGGGCTACGTATTATGCAATGAGTGTGCTGATTTCCCATGTGAAACTCTCAAGAGCAATCCAGGAGTAATCAGATTCCACTGCATTGAGAACCTACAGGAGATAAAGGATAGGGGCCATAAAGCATGGATCGACCGTCAATGGAAAGCATACGTGACCGAACCTATTGATTGACCGCTTAGAACCTATATTCCATGATTGAAATAACGCTTGCGATTTTCATTGCCTACGTAGTACTAATCGTTTTGTCTCTAATCTTAGACCCAAAAAGGAAAAAATCACTGCCTGGAATGAGAAGGACGATATTTCGTGTGTTACTATTTTCTACCTGCAAAATGCTGTTTGCTATTGCAATTGTAATTGTCGCGTGTCTGGTCAGCAAAATTAATCTGTTGTGCACACTTGGATTTTCTGGGTTCTCACTTAATTGGCAGGGTCTCGGTTTCGGATTTGTCGCAGCAGTCGGGTTTGTCGTGATTTACCTGCTTTGGCAAGTAAGTGTTTTACGTATCTTCAAAAAGAGTCAATCCGATGAAAATAAATCGGATCTAATCGATCTGCTGCCCAAACAATGGTTGCCACTGGTTGGTGTATTTCTAATCATCAGTCTTGAAGCTGGGTTGCTGGAAGAAATATTCTTCAGAGGCATTATCCAGTCGCATATGGATGTATTTTTTGCGACGTCCTGGGTGGCCGTAGCGAGCGGTGTATTGTTCGGGATTGCCCATTTCTATCAAGGGTTGGCAGGTGTGATTGGCACCTCTGCGCTCGGTGTTTGGCTTGGTTTGATGTTTGCTATGACCGGCAACCTCCTTGTACCAATCTTGGGTCATTTTCTCGGCGACTTCTGTTGCATGATGCTGGGCGCGCGCTATATTATACAGCCTGAAACTAACAAATAAGGTGATCGTCTTGCTTCGCCGTAACATAAAAGGCGTCAGTACGTACTTCCGTCTTGACAAACAACGCTACTGCTACTACAATCACTGAGTGGTCCATTATGGTCGTTGATCACGTCTCAACTTTGTGGGGCATGATTTTCTGTCACAATGACATAGTTACATAATGACTTTGAACGGAGTGAAACATGGTTGATAAAAAAACACAAGAAGAAATTTTAAAAGGCATGGATGAGGCGGCAGAAAAGGCCAAGGCTGATTTCAACACGCTTCCCGAGGAGACCAGAAAACTTGCCGCTGCCTGGGTGAGAAAGTGGTATCTTAAGGCAGGATACAAACGTCTGGGCCGCTTCTTGGTAGTTTATGCCAAATCCTACGAAGAAAAAGAAACGACTGGTTGATAGAGTTTCTGTCGCCGTATGCAAGTATGTAATCGTTGTCATTGATGGACGCGGAGCATCGAGTGACATAATGACTATGACGAAATTATCGTACATCACAATCCTCGCTGGATGCTGAACAGCGAATGACTCAGTGACGCAATGACATATTGACCAAGTCATGGCGACGCAATGATTAAATACAGCTCGTTGTACTATATTCCAAGAATAGTCTACTTAACATGTGCAATGATGTTTTGCTTTGCAGTCGGCGTATTCGGCTCGGGTTTGGTAAACGTTAATGCCCTTGTCCCTGCAGCTGAGGGCGCGGCGATTAATCCGTGGTCTGCTTTTCTTCCTGTCCTTATTTTGTCTTTCGCCGTAGCTTTGCTTTTCGCTTATATCATAATGCGCTCCCACTGGTTTGGTCTGAAGCTTGCCTTGGCTATATTCGTTGCTTTCTATGGTATGATGACGGTTGTTCTGCAACTCGAATCGCTGCTCTTTCTAAGAAATCAAATGGCGGGTGGGATATTGACAAAAGTATATTTGAGCGGTCTGATCATGGCAGGGCTTTTTGCACCGCTGGCAGTGCTCATCATGAATAGAGCGAAACAGCGTGAACCGATCTTCATTTTCAACGTGCATTTGGAAATGCCGCTCCGAGCTTGGTTGTGGAGGATTATTGCCATTGGCTGCTGCTATGTGTTACTATATACTGCATTCGGATATTTTGTTGCTTGGAAGAGTCCTGCTGTGCAGCTCTATTATGGAGGTCAGGACCCGGGCAGTCTCTTTGTGCATCTTGCTAATCAGTGGGCACGGTGGCCAGGCTTTTTCTTGTTTCAATTCGGGCGCGGCTTGTTGTGGATGCTATTTGCGCTGCCCATCATCCGTATGCACAAGGGCGGCAGATTGGAAGTAGGCGCGACCATTGCTTTGCTTTTTGCAGTATGGAGCTTGCAGTTGCTCATACCTAATCCCCTAATGCCAGCAGAAGTCGCTCGTGTACATCTGATAGAGGTGGCTTCGTCGAATTTTATATTTGGTTGGATTGTAGGTATTTTGCTGGCATGACATAAGTTACGCTGTGATGCGTTGACATGTACGCTGGACCGTATATAATTCCGCTTTAGCTCAGTTATTTCAGTGGTTTAATGACTGATAGTATCACTGAAATCTATTTCTATATCGCTGTAGTCAATAGATGTGAAACATCCGTTGACTCATTGACACAGCGTGTGCGGATAAAGCATGAAAGGAGGTAGTGAGTGATGAAAGACTTCTCGATAGAAGAAGCACTACAGTATGGCTGGAATATAATGAAAGCCAATATCTGGTTCTTTGTTGGTGTCCTTGTTGTTGCGTGGGCGATTGCCGGAATTCCCCATGTTATCGCTAACGTGCTGCAGAGAGATTCGGTGGGTGTGTCGATCATATTCCGCATCATAGCTTGGGCTGCGGATATTATTATTTCAATTGGTTTGATTACGATAGCTCTGAAGTTTCTGGATAATCAACAGCCTATGTTTGAGAATCTTTTTTCGTTCAAGCCATACTTCTGGAAATACCTTGGTGCTTCTATACTCACCGGGCTTGTAGTGTGGGCGGGATTGATTTTGTTTATCATACCTGGAATATACTGGGCGCTGAAGTTTCAGTTCTATGGTTATTTTGTAGTTGACAAAAGCTGTGAGCCAATCGAATCGATGAGAAGAAGTTCTCAGATTACTCAGTCAGTGAAATGGAAGTTGTTAGGATTCGGTATCGTGCTGGCAGTCATTAACATTGTTGGAGCGATATGCTTGTTTATCGGACTGTTCGTGACTGTACCGGTGACGCTCCTTGCATATTCCTTTGTATATCGAAAGCTGCTCAGTCAAACCGAGACCGCCGGTGCGTCAGTGGTTGCGCCTGAAGCTAAACCTGCGGACTGATGCAGCTTTGCGAGGTTTTTGGCAAAATGAGGTGGTAGATGTACAAGTGTAAGCTATTTTTCGTGATTCTCATAGCATTGGTTTCTGCTTCAGCAAAGACCATCCGCGCCGATGTCACTGGCGACGGGATCGACGACATAATAAGAATGGGTATGAAAATCGTGACGGTACAGAACGGTGCCTCAAACAAATTATACACACTTATTGCCGGCGAGGAGTACTTGGCTGGTATTTCAATTGGTGATTACTTCAGCGGCACCAGAGGGAACGAAATTGCGGTTCTGATGCTCCCCGAAAAGGACTACCTCACTGAGGTGTATGGTTTTCGCAACAAACGGTTCATAAAGGTGTCAAAGACCCTCCCTGGTGAATTAAGTTTCGGTGAAGAGCGACGTTTATTCGGCTACGCTACTCATGAGTGGAATCGTAATGAGATACTAATATACTGGCCAATAATAGAAGACGAAGGCTATCTGAAAGCTGCAGCGGTTGCCGAGGTTGCTGAAACATTACTGGTTGTTGAGGCGAATAAAACAATGATATTGGACATCAGTTTACAGGAGAATACCTTCGCAATGTGTGTGGCTTCAACCCTTGACCATGAGGTCATTGTTTTTCGGACAGATGAAGATGGCACACTCATCAAGCAGACCATGATCGATTCCGATACTGGATTCTACGGTCGGGTTATCACTGAGCAGGCAAAAACCGTCAGTTTCAATATCGATAACTCTCAATCCGCGAAACCAAAAACCGTGCACTTGATTATCAAACAATACTGTTACCCATAGCATGCTGAGACAGAGAGATACGGAGACTGAGAGACAAGGAGAGAATTTTGAATTTCGGAATGCGAATTGCGGAAAACCAGAGAAGCGCATCGTGGCATCAGAAGATCAGCAAGCAGGGCACCAGAACATCAGGTAAACAGAACCGTGAGCGATCGGAGCTAAGTATACGAATGACTCAATGGCATAATGACTGAATCAGTGTGTCACTTTTAGATGGTTTGTTGCGATAAGTAAATTGTATTAACGAAAGGAGCAAATTGATGTCTAGGATTGCGATTATCGGTGCCGGCATGGGTGGGCTCATGGCCGGTAATTTACTAGCAAGGAAAGGGCATAAGGTTACCCTATTCGAATCCCATACTACACCAGGTGGTTATACGGCCGGGTTCCGAAGGAAAGGTTACTACTTTGAGAGCGGAACTTTGTCATTTGAATCATCGCAGGTTGTTTTCTCAGCGATGAAAGATCTGGGAGTGTATGATAAGATTCCGTTTGTGCGTCAGTATTCACGGTTTCTGACAGAAAACTTTGATTGCAGTCTATACAAAATAGACGATTGGCGAAAGGCTTTGTATGCAGCCTATCCTTCGGAAAAAGAAAATCTGGATGAATACTGGACTGAAGTAGATAAAATGCTGAAGCTTTTCCGTGCACTGGGGAAGCCGCGCAACTTCTTTGAAAGAATTATTGTCTTCCCCAGGATGATGAACTCCATGCGGCTGTACCGTAAATACGAGCGGATGACCGTTACCGAGTTCACTCAGCAATATTTTGATGAAAATTCAGAGCTGTTTCGCCTGCTTAAAGAGATGGGGTATCCAGATATGTCCGCCTCGATTGTTGCTGCCGCATTGATTGCTTTCATAGATGACTACTGGACCGTGAAGACCGGCATGCAATCATGGGCTGATGTGCTTGCCGATAACTTCAAGAACCTAGGTGGTGAGTTGATGTTAGGATCTAAGGTCGAGAAGATCAAGACCAGCAATGGCGCTGCAGTTGGAGTTGTATGTAAGGGCAAAGAGTACCCAGCTGATTACGTGCTGTCGGCGAGTGATTACAAAAAGACTTTTTTGACTCTGCTGGATGATAAATCACTACTGCCTGAAGGTTTCGCCGAGAAGGTGGAAAAGGCAGCTGTATCCGAAGGTTTCTTTACGGTCTATCTGGGGCTGAATTTGCCCGCAGAAAAATTAGACAAATTTATGAAGGTACCGCATGTCATGTATTATGATCTCAAAGCTGGTTATGACTTATACGATGCCAATGATAAGGAATTCTTTGAGAAATGCGCATTATGGCTTTACTCAACATCTATGTTTGACAAAGCGAACGCGCCGGCTGGGAAATCGTCACTCATGATTCAATCGCCCGTGCCCCTCCACTGGATGAATAATTGGGGCAATGGTGACCGTAAGGTTTATAAGGATTTGAAGAATAAAGCAGCCAAAACACTCATACGAAGAGCTTCTGAGGTCATCCCGGATCTTGAGCAGTACATCGAGTTTCAAGATGCTGCCACGCCCTTGACTTACGAACGCTACACTCAGAATACTGACGGAGCAACATCAGCGTGGAGCTGGAATCCGAAAAAATGGTTCTATGATGACGGATACAATATCCGCGTCACCACACCAATCAAGAATCTCTTGATATGTTCGTGCTGGGCGCATCAAATGGGCGGCATACCTACGGCAATCCAAGCACCCCAAAAGTGCGCCGAACTCATTAAATAAGACAGTAGGTAGTCCCGACACTAAGGTCGGGATGCTGAATTTTCTCATCAAATCATAGATTTGAAGAAAATTCGCATAAGTAGTACGTAGTACGTAGAAGTACATGCGAGCTCTGAACTGAGGACTCCGAGTTCAGAAGGACGTCACCATTTATAGTTCGAGTAAGTGACGATATGAAATATAGGGGCAGGCGTTCGTTTGTTCGCTTTTACATCATTCTGTTTAATAGCGCGACAAAGTGCCAATTTTCACCCTCTATCTCAATTGTCGCCTTGATTTGGAGCCTGTTACCTTCGAGTTCATAGTACCGCACCTGCTCTGTCCCCACCCAGTTTGGGAATTTTGCTCCCTGAACGTGATGGGCGATGGTTCTCTTTTCTTCATCTGTGGTGTATGTTCCACAATACGCATCGAAATTGTCGTATGCTTGTTTAATTTCCTCCAACGTGCCGGCCTTTGGGTCATTTGATCCGAATTTATTCCGCCCAGGATTCATCAGCAATACTGACATATGCCCGCTCGTCGTGTATATAAGTATCCCGAATAGATTCTCGCCATAGGGATACACAGTCTTTCCGCTTTCGGTTCTCACCACCATGCTCTCAAACTTCCATGTTCCAATCAGATCGCTTTTGCTCATATTGTGTCACGTTTTAACGATAGGCAAACTGATATAGGACGCAAGTCGTTTGTTGTGATATAATTTCACAGTCGGTGGAGGGTCAAGCTGCCTCTCTTCAGTGTAGCTCTTGTCGGCGCACGTGATCGTTACTCGTATTCGGTTTCCTTTCCTGAAGATTCTGGAGATAGGTAACAAATCAAACTTCAATTCTGCTACTTCATCTTTTCTTAATGGTCTTATATCAGCCGCGAAATGCCGGTGATAAGGAAGCCCTAAGTTGTCAAAAGGAGGCTCCTTAAAAGCCCTATGCGAAGCTCTTATAATTCCTGTGGTAATACACTTTGATGTCCCTCTTGCATCGACTTCTTCCAGATAAGCATAGAAATCGACATCTTCTGTTGTTGATGTTACATAGAGTGTTATAACAGGGTGCCCAATTATTGTGATATCATCTTCGATTGACACTGACGTGAACGTCAATCCCTTGGCGTCATTTGTGCTCATATCATCTTCTTCTGACGTAGCGCTGTAATCAACAGTGTATTTATCGTGTCCTTTGTCGCCTGTCGGTTGCTGCATTGATAGAACTCCGTCATTAACAGAATGAATGCTGCCCGACGGTCCACTATTAAAGAAAAAAGACGTGTTTTCAGCTGTTGGTAGAGGCCAGTCATCGGCACTATGCCATTCACTAACATCGTCGCCTCTAATTAACGCATAATTGATTGCCGGTTCATCCACTATCCCATTTTCAATACCTTTGAGCCAGTAATCAAACCAGCGGAGTTGTTCTATGCCAAGCAGATCATCCCAGTCATATGAAGCGTGAGACCAGGGTCCAATTGTTAACTTCTGTGGGGTTCTAAGGTTTGCAAACCACTGAAACATATCACGTATGTTGAAATCGTACCAACCGGCCCATTGGTATACCGGAATACCAGACTCATTAACTTCCTTTACATAAGTTCTCGGATTGTTTTCAATCCAAAACACGAGGTCATTTTTTCGAGTGTCACGATATGTATACGTTTTTAGAAATACGTAAGGATCCACATTCTTCCGGTGTTCGGCCCTCGTTTCCGCGAGCATCTCACCAGCAGAATCTTCGTCGACAGGAGGTGCTGGAGTCTCAATATCCCAATAATTCAAAGAATGGCGCGCGCCTTGCGCGAATTTATCACCAAATACACCTCCCCTATACATTATTTCATAAAGATCAAATGTGGCCATCGATGGAAAAATCGCCTTGAGGTGTGGTGGAGCTTGGCCGGCTGCGCGAAATTGTATATAGCCAGAGTAAGAATGACCGAACATACCCACGTTGCCGTCGCACCATGATTGGGCTGCAATCCATTCTGTAATTTCGTAGATATCCCGGGCTTGGTCACTTGTATTAGGCCCCTTGTCATGAGATCCATATGACACCCCGGTTCCCCGAGCATCCACTACCACAATGACGTAACCGTGCTTTACGAGCATCTGTAATGGTGGAGCGCGATCCACCATTGAAAGGATTTTTCCATCCTGCTCACGCGCTCGATGATATCGATAATAGTTCCATACCACGGGCAGCGATTTTTCAACGGGCTTTCCATTCTTTGCTGGCCAGATAATGTCCACGGCAAGCTTCACACCGTCTGACATTTCGATGTAACGGGATGTCCGTAGCCATTCGTCATAGAGCGGTTGCGAATAGCCTACATACTTGCCAAACTTTGAAGCGCGGTACCCAACCCGCTCCGGCAATGACAAACAGAAACAATTGTTGATGATTTCTCATATTGTTGCTCCAATCTCTGCCTGTAGTTAATTACCTGGTAACATAATAACACAATAGTTTAGTTGTGTAATGACACACTGACTTTGTTTCCTTTCTCTATTTCCCCCATCGAGCCCTGAATCCGCGTACATCAATATGCACAAACGGTCCGTGACTGGCTGTCTTTTCATATCTTCCCAGCCCACCGATGAACATTTCGTACCAGGGCTTGCCATACATATCGTCGATTATGTCGTAGAGCACTTTTGCATCTCGATAGTCAATTTCTCCATCTTCATTCAGATCATCCATTATTCCATCCTCGGGTTTTTCATCTATGAAGATATCGGCCGCCCCGCCCCAGACATGACGGCTATATTTGACGTCCTTGATTAAATTATTATAGTAAGGTGTGCGGTAGCCACTCATCACATGGAACGTCTGACACTTGAATCCCTTTTCATTCACTTTTGCCAGCGTCAATTCCAATTTCAGCAGAAGACGCTCCCGCAACACAATATATTTGGGATAACCACTGGGTTGCTTGCAGATAAATTGTTTGAGCTTGAAATGCGGGCTTAGATAGGTGTCTTCATTATCTTTCGTGACTTCGATAAAACCCCGGGGTGGTTTGTAAATGGGCAATTGTTTGAGTGGTATTGTCGGATAATTGCCGATGCGGTACCCATTCAGGTATTCGCCTTTAAGTTTGCTATATGGAATCATCACAAAGACATTGAGCACCATGGTGTCGGTTTCAGTTGGGTTCACAATTCTAATCGGATAAAGTCCTTTGTCTGAAGGTGCTCGCCATTGCCATTTTGTTGCAGCGGCCGCGATGAATTTGCCCGACTCAACTGCGCAAGAGAATGTCCCTTGTCTTGCGCCACGTATTATGTCCAATTTCAGAATCTCATTGGGTAAGACGAAGACGCTCATCATGCGATAGGATGATATTTCATCTCGAAATTTGACGGTGAATTCCAGTTCGCCTGTTGTAAAACCGGCTGCACGACAAAGAGTTAGAAGGAAACTGAATACAAAGACTGTTTGTAGGCCATTTCTGCGGATCATCAACATCCAGTGCTATCGGGCGGGAGGTTTCTCAAAAAGCTCTTCATATAAGACGCTGTCTCGGTCGTAGATGTCGTTGCGTAGTTGCAGATTCCCGTCATTGTCGGTCCAGGCGGTCCAGTACAGAAGATGTACTGGTATGGCATTTGGCAAACGGACGGTCTGTTCCTCTCCTTTATTGATCGCTGCGATAATCTTATCCTTGGTCCATCTGGGATCTTCCCTAAGCACGTATTCGGCTAGATCAATGGGCCTTTCAATGCGTATGCATCCCGAACTGAAACCGCGTTCAGTCTTCTTGAAAAGTTCCTTGGCCGGCGTGTCATGTATATATACATTATATTTATTGGGAAACATGAATTTCATACGACCGAGTGCATTACTAACACCCGGATCCTGGCGTAGTGAATATTTAAAATTAGATTCGGTGACCTGACTCCAATCAATGCTCAAAGGGTTAATTTCGTTCGTTCCTTGCCCAGCAAACAATTTGATATTGTTATTCGTCAGATAAGCAGGATCCTTCTTCACATTCGGCAAGATGTCCTTCACCGCGATATTATGCGGTACATACCAGTGGGGATTGATCACGAGGTAGGTCATCTTATCACTGAATACGGGTGTTCGGCGGTATGGTTTGCCAACGATGACGCGTGTGGTTAATACTTCATTGCTATTTTCGACAACGTCCAGCTCGTAATTCGCGATGTTAACAATGATATGAATTCGACCTAAGTCTTGCGGAAGCCAGCGCCAGCGTTCCATATTCACGAGGATTTGTCGCACGCGCTGTTCAGCAGGTATGTTCAGTGCAACCAGAGTTGTCTGACCGAGGACGCCATCAGCTGTTAGGCCGTGGCGTTTCTGGAATTGCCGTAATGCAGTATCCAGGGGTTCATCGAAAAAGGCTTCGTTCTCGACTTTGGCTAATGCAATGTCACCGACCGCGGCAAGGCGCTTACGGAGCAGTACAATGCGCTCGTCCTCATCACCTTTGCGCAGTTTGGGGCCGTATGGAATGCTGAGCCAGCCGCCTCTGGCGGCAATGGCGCGGTAGAGCGCTAGCTTTTCGCGCAGACGCGCATATCCTGGCTGAGAAGGCAGTAGGTTCGTAAGAGATTGCTGGATGTTATTACTATCCAGAGCCTTTTGTAGGATCTGACCGAGATCGGCTTCACGCCGGTAGGCCCGCCACTGGGCATCGATGGTTTCCGGGTCAACGCGGCCGGCCAGCAAATGAGCACCGTAGACTAAAAAAGCATCGGTTAACAGCAGGTCGAGGTCGGCAAGCCGGGCAGGGTTGTATGGCTTCCTTTGAGCTTGATTTTCCCTCACCTCCTGAAGCGTTGTTTCAATCCTTGCAAGATGATAATCGGCAGGTGTAAGACCTTCTCTGTAGGCATCTCTTATTGCCCTGAGTAGTTCATCGACACGTTCAACCAATATTCCCTTGTCATTACTCCATACCGGCATGTACACACGTTGCTCATAAAACTGTGGGAGCACGATTGACGAATAGATCAGATCATCGTGGATTACTATTTTCGGTGGGACTGCGGCAGCTTCAATCCGGGCGCGGAGGTGTTCTTGAACCTGGTCTGCCAACCCTTGGGCAAAACCTACCGAATTGAGAACTAAAAACATAGCACCGAGATGCGTAATATGAACTTTTATCAATCTGAATATATGCCGTGTATCGCCAACTGTTGTGCCTTTCATACTTCAATTCTATGCACAAAATGGGAATTAGTCAACCTTGGCCTTGCTGATTTTACCAGGTTTACATAACCGGTGTGCGATTTCTCTTGACAGAATATAGTATGTATATATAATGCGTGTCTTAGAAAGGAGGTTTTGTGCGCATTGTTGAACTAATCTTGCCGATTATACTAATCGGCGTTATTGCTCTTGGCTGTGCCAAGAAGCAGGTTGTAAAACCAGTAGAGGAGCCAGTCGTAGTAGAGACTCCGGTCGAGGTTCCAGAGGAACCAGTAAGGCCCAAACTTGTGCTGCAGCGTATCCATTTTGACTTCGATAAATCGGATATTCGATCAGACGCTGCGGAAACGCTTCGAAAGAACGCGGAAATGCTGAAGCTTTATCCTGAAAAGAAAGTGATAATTGAAGGTCATTGCTGCGAGATAGGAACTGCAGAGTATAACCTTGGATTGGGTGAGCGGAGAGCGAAAGCCGCCTATGATTATTTGACCATGCTCGGTCTGAGCACAGATCGTATGTCAATGGTCAGTTATGGAGAGGAAAAACCGCTTGATCCCGCTGACTTACCCAAGAACCGTCGTTGTGAATTCGTGGCAAAATAACCGAGGTTAAAAACAAAGCAACATGACAATAACTGTTTATATAAGTGGGGGGAATTCCTAGAATAAGTTATAGAACCTGACGTGCATTTTGCAGTGAGTGAGCCAGATGCTAATATTTCGCATCTGGCTCTTCTTTTCGTTTGGGAATCAACACTTCCAAACTCCGCATATATTGGCAATAGAATGGCAAATTCGTCCAAACCGGGCAGAGCTGTCTATACGCTGACAATAATCTCGCACAATGACATATTGGCCTAGTGACGATATTACTTTACAAAATTGTGTATCCTTTATGAGTCATCAAAAGTAAATCAGGTATTTTATCTTGACCGCGCCGATCCTTTCTGTCAACTCCAAGCCATCTCCCTCATCTCTACGCAGATCATTGAAAGCAATGTAGAGCCAACTCTTAGGCATGAAGTTCCAAGAAAAAAGAAAACCAATGCGGTTCGAATAAACCTCTGCTGTACTCAGGTCGCCATCTTCGGTTAGGAATACGAATTCTGAATATAGCGCTAGGTCCATGTCTGAATTGATCTGGTATTCGATACGAGGTGTCCATATCGGTGTGATCGCATGCAGTTCGCCATTTGGATCCCATTCCATTACAAAATCGCCGTAGGTTATGAGTGACAATTGAGATATTGGTACAAAACTCATCCAGTGCCATATCCATAATTGATTGGCAATCCACGGTTGGTTGTAGATTTCGCTTCGATAGTAGTTGTAGCAGTACGAATAGTCAAATCCAAAATGAAGGTTCATGGTTTGACGCAAACCGCTCCAGACTGTAGCTTCAATGCCGCGGTAAAAATAATTCGTGTCTGCTTCGTACATCTGCCCAAGTTGTCCCCAAATGTTGAAGCCCCACATGTTACGGAAATTCGGTTCGAAGAATAGTGTCGCTAACTTAGACCATTCATCACTCTCTGGGTATTTTGTCAAAATAATACCCGGTTCCAAGTACATTCGGAGTAACGGTCCGGTTTCGGGATACCGTGCTGGCCCCGCGGCCAAATACAAATCTGTAACACCCTGCCAGGGAACATAGCCGATGTCTTCAACATGAAAAGAACTATCTACTTTGATGAAACTTCCAACTGCGATGAAGTTGCTCGAACGATGAATTCCGCCGCTTGATATGGCCCAGCCTCGAGTACCATTTCTATCGCTGATGGCTGATTGTAGTATGAGTTGTGATGGACCCGAACGTAGTGCGCCGTCGATCCCCAGTGCGTAATTGTAGTCATCCCGATCAACCATGGTGCCGCTGAACATCATGCCAATGTCTGAGTTACCAAAAATAGCTCGGTTGACGCGTGCCGCGGTAAAACCACGGTTAGGAATCTGTATAATGCTGGTTGGAACATCATCAACATATGCGGTGTCGTTGAATTCATCTGTATAAGCCCCCAGAATGCCAAAATTCCAATCACTGCTCTTATTGATTAGTTTGAGCCCGCCAAGAATCGGGATTGAACCCACCCACGGTTGCGGCAGTGCTTCGCCGACCCTTCTACTGTAGAAAATATCGAGCGAGTTGAAGAAATCCACTCCAAGATGCGACATTCTAAAAACATCATGTCCTTCGACAAAAAACGGCCGACGTTCCTGGAGACGTACTGGGTAGCGTGAGAGGTTGAATGTATACGGGTCTGATTCGATATGCGCGAAATCTGGATATATCGTTCCGTTTAGGGTCATTTGCGATGTGGGATCCCACTTGAAGTTGAAACTCAAACTAGGAGTCCAATCAGTGGAATCGCCACGCTCATCGTAGCGTAGAAAACCCTCTGGATAGAGTTCCACGTAATAACCTTGTGCCTTTGGTTGAACATTGGTGAGAGTACCGAATTGTGAAATCTGCAAGCCGTCTTTTTGCCGAACATCAGTCCAGTGCGTCACGGCATGATCCTTGATGTGCCACCGCCTGATTTGCAGTCCCCATTCATTCAGCCCTTCTTTGTAGCGTATCGATTTGAATGGGATACGAACTTCGATGATGTAACGATCTTTGTATTCACCTATGTGGAAAAACCATACATAATCCCAGGATGTATCTTGTACCTTACCGTTCTCCAGCATCAATCCGTCATCATAGTGTCCGCTCATACAAATGGCGAACATATACGCCCTGCTTCTGCTGTTAAATGTATCAAGGTAAAACCATATGTGATCTTCCAGCCCTTTGAATGAGGAATAGGGCCGACGGCCGGGAGTATAGCATTTTAGCGCGATATACAGATTCTCGTCATCGGCCAGGAAATAGACAACCGTTGGTTCACTGGCCGGTACCCCGTCAGTGGGACGGTACTGCGTGAAATCATACGCTGAATCGGCTCGGAGCCATACATCTTCGATGATACCATCGAGTTTGGGAGCAATTTCTGTATATCTCAACTCAATAGATTTTTCGCCAAGAAGAAACAAAGATAACAGTAGCGCGATCATAGCCGTTCCTCCTCTCGATTCTACAAATTAGCTTTTAGTATAATGGATATGACTTTGATGTCAACAACCCGCGTACAAAAATCAACAAAACCAACCTGCTATATTCTGTTAACTTTCGCCTTATGTTTTACTGTCAATCAATTATCCAGCTGACCATGTAGCTTATTCCTGTCGGTATTTCTTGTATCTTATGTTCGCTTTTCTTCCATCGACCAGCTATGTGATTGTTTGCAGCACCTAGTTCAAAATGACACATGGCAATACCAATGTCGATGTCGTGCAGCTTCTTCCTTTCATAACGTTTGTTAACTACTTTTTTGAAAAAATGAAAAACGTCCTGTTTTTTCTCTTTAACGACACGCCATGGCTGAGTATTGCCTGACGACGGTGCGAGACGCAACAATTCAAGGGCGTCAGCGTGGGGCCCAGCCTTATCGGGTGTCAGAGGCAGCGCGAAATCGCCGCTAAAAAAAAACTTATCCCAATCCCTTCTCTTTGAGGCCTGGATAGCGAGTCTTGCTGCTTTCTCAATGAGTGTTCGTTTTGCCGCTGCATACCCGACTAGGCAGATTGCCGGTATAATCTGGTTGCCGTTGACCGCTACATTCTTGATGAGATATGGATCAAAATCACCAGCCCAGCAGGTGCCCAATCCGAGTTCGGTTGCTTTAAGGACCACGTGCTCCAATGCGTAACCATAGCTCACGTAATGGAAGTCTGACTTATCGATGATCCCGATAATGAAGTTGCGTGCGTTCTTAAACAGTCCATACCCGGCAAGTTTTCTTTTCTTCAAATCTTTCGCATCATGTTCGATCAGCCGGTACGATATCTTCTCGCCGTGCAATCCGCGCGTCATTAGCTGACAGAAATCAAGCAATTTTCTTTTGTCATCTTCGGTAAGTAAACGGTCCTGATATGTCCGGCAAGAAACCCGTGTTTTTATTGTCTGCTCAATGGGACTTTGATAATTAACAAGATAGTTCATTCGTTCTCCTTACTTTGTTCGAGTAGACAGAAATGATTATTAGTATGATAGTCAGTAAGATATTATTGTCAACGAATCATCAGCCGCATCAAGTTTGCAACTCTATTCTTATTTTGTCATTTAGTCAATTGCCTAAGTAATTAAACGATATCTTCACCCGCTCGATCGAATCCCTACGATATGCCGTACGCAATTCATGTAATGAAGTTCTTTGCCGGTCATCGAGATTACAGCAGCATTGTTGACAAACAGAACCTATACTGCTAAAATGATAGCGTATTGTAATGACACAGTGAGATGTTGGATGCGAAGCATCCAAAAGGAGGTTTTATGATCAGGTGTATGGTAGATTTGTATCCGGTTATTTTTGTCGTAGCGCTTTTTGCACCGGTGTTTGCGATGTCACAGCAGAAAATCGATCCAGAGCGTCTGGAGATGGCAGCGTCGGTCAAGAAGATGGTTGAGGAGAATGATAGTTATGGTGCTATTGAGATGATCCAAGGCAAGGGCGATTTTCAGGAGGTGGCGCAGCGATACGAGTTTCTTGTGCGGGATCTCTACTGGCAGGAAAAGGCTCTGCACGCATTAATGCCTATTGCTAGAGCAGGCATTCAATATTGCCTCACTAAAGCTAATGAACTAACTGAAAAGGACTCTGCGGCAGCTCATAAATTAGTCGACTACGCCAAGATTATGTCCTACAATCTTTCCTCATTCACCTGGCCCGGTTGGGATGATAAGGATATCATAATCACAGATGAGGCACTCGTTGCCGGCCTCGAGGCGGCAATGCTCAACGTGCGGTTGGTTGAAAGATTAGGCGCTAATCCCGGGCAGCTGTCTAACTCGTACTGGGCGATTGGTGCCCAGTACCTGGCGATGAAAGAGTATGCTAAAGCCACGACTGCGTTTGAATCCGCGGTTAATTATGCACAGAAGGCCGGGAGCAAGGATGCAGAATTAATGAACAAAGGGTACATCGCGATGAGCAGAATTCTTGAGGGTTCAGATAAGAAGAAAGCGCAGGCTGATTTTGACAAGACGGTCAAGGCCCTGCAGGACATTGGAACCGATGATTCGAAATTCTTCGCCGGCCAACTCGTATCAGTGCTTAAATTCTTCTCCCGCTAACTGCGAAACAACGAATGACTTAATTACATAATGACTCAATGACTTGGTAGAGGTATGGAGGATTCATGAAGAAAATAATGTTAGCTTCTTTGTTTCTGGTTATGTTTCCAGTATATTTACAGGCCCAAATCGGCTGGACTGAGCACCCGATAGCCACTGATTATAATTTCGCCTCTTGGGTTTATGCGATCGATCTTGATCAGGATAGTGACATGGATGTGCTCGGTACTTCATACTGGGATAATGAAATCACATGGTGGGAGAACGACGGCAGTCAGAATTTCACCGAGCATATCATCGATGATTCGTTTTACGGCGCCTATTGCGTGCATGCCATTGATATTGATGGCGATACTGATATCGATGTAGTGGGTGCGGCGACCGATTCAAATATCGTTGCGTGGTGGGAGAATGACGGTAATGAAAACTTTACGTATCACGAATTGTCGGGTATTTTTGCCTCTGCGATATCTGCTCAGGGCATTGATGTAGAACCTGACGGAGATATGGACATTGTGGCTGGAGGTTACTTGGTAGGTCAGATCTCTTGGTGGGAAAACGACGGCAATGAGAATTTCACCGAGCACAGCATAGGCCTCGGGTTCCCCAGTCTATGGCGTGTATATGCTTGTGATCTGGATGAGGACGGTGATAACGACGTGCTCGGGGCCAGCGCGTCGGCGCATAGTATTGACTGGTGGCAGAATGACGGAAACGAGAATTTCACCCAGCGTAGTGTGGCCTCGGGATTTACCCAGGCCTGTAATGTCTATGCAATAAACATTGATGGTGATGCGGATATGGACGTGGTCGGTGCGGCTCAGGGAATGAACCGTGTCAGCTGGTTTGAGAACGACGGTAATGAAAATTTTATCGAACGCATCATCGATAATTCATTTGTCTTAGCGCGTGGGGTCTTTGCCATTGACCTGGACGATGATAATGATGTAGATGTTCTCGGCGCAGCTTTTCATGGGTATGAATTTGCCTGGTGGGAAAATGATGGCTTTGAGAATTTCCTGAAACACACGATCGCTTTGAACGATTCAAATGCAGCGGTGGTATACGCTGTTGATGTGGATAACGATACCGATATCGATGTCCTTGGTGCATCATCTGGGTCGAATAAGATCGCTTGGTGGGAGAGCGATTTAATCGGCATTGAAGAAGGCAGTGAGGCAGCAATTTCTGAGCGGCGCCTCTTCCCCACTATAGTTATCGGTCAGATCCAGCTCCCTAGTGATATGGATGTCAGACTCTACGACATTTCTGGCCGCGAGGTTAACAACGATGAACTAAGACCAGGCGTCTACTTTCTCGAAATAGACGGTGAAGTAGCACAAAAGATCATCAAGGTGCGATAAACGTTGTACGTCTTCCTTGTGCCGCTGTCGTCATTGCGAGGAGTGCCGCCGTAGGCTGGATGTTGGTTCAAATCGATATGACAGAACTTTTCATCAGTGTAATCGACGGATGCGGGACGTGAAATAACGCAATTACTTAATGACTAGGCCAACAGTTTTTTTCTTCGAGTGCCTCTGCACGTTCGCGAAGGTGCAGGGGAATCGAGAAGTCTTTTGTTAAATGGCTAGTTAATTACCAGTGTGATCACTGAATGATGCAGTTACATAATTACCACATGACGGAGGAGCGATGCGTGAAATTTCCTTAGCCGGAATCGTGTTTTTTTTGGGTATGTATGTCGCAGAGGCAAAATCCTTAGATGAATACCTACAAGAAGCTCAAAGCCACTTCGACGCCAAAGATATTGAGCAAGCCATCACCACAATGGAGCTCGCTGCAAACGAACATCCGAAAAGCTCGATTGCATATGCGAAACTTGGAGATTACATATCAGAGAAAGGACAGCGGTACGTGGATTTCTTTACAATCCTCCCGCGCGCCTTTGCGATGTGGGATACAGCTGTGATCCTTGATCCTGAAAACCTTGATGCGAGATATAGCCGTGGTTCGTGGGGTACGTACGTGCCTCAGGCATTAGGGCAGTTAGAAAAGGCCATTGTGGATCTTGAATTCGTCATAGCCGCAATGGAAGCAACTGCCGACCAGACTATCAAAAAGAAATTTCTTGATGTATATTCCTACCTGGCCGATGGCTACCGCAAGAATTGGGAATTCCACAAGGCGAAGGAAACCTATAAAAAGGTTATCGAAATAAATCCTGATACACCAAGTGCTAAGCGCGCGCAGCAGTATATCGACGATATAGTTCATTTTGAGAATTGGTTATACGAAAAAGAAAAGGAAAAACCGCCTGACAGTCCTGAGGTTATTGAGTTGCGGAATTACGTAGATGCGCATCCTAACGATATCAATAAGCTGCTGATGTTAGGTAACACGTATCTTGAAGTAAATAAGGACGAGGAAGCGGTAGAAATTTTCGAACGAGCAGTCGCTGCAGATTCCTTGAACATCAAAGCATATAAAATGCTAGCGTTTGCGTTCAAACGGGCGTATGCACAAGGATATGACCCGCGCATTTCCATGGACCATAATTATCTGACCGATGGTGTATTTAAAGTACTGAAGGTGTTGGATCGAGCAGTTTCTATCGCACCTGATGACATGGAGCTGAAATTAATGAGGGCGCAGGTCGGCTTAAGGATGTTTTTCTTTCCAGGAAGGCGTGAACAAGCAATAGAGGACCTACAGATGATAACTAAGAGCGATGCGTCAGAGATGATAAAATCTGCCGCGCGTTATGAACTCGGCTGTGCTCATCAGAAGCAGGCAACTTCAAACTGGTTAAAGGCAATCAACGAGTATCCAAATATGCCATCCACAGATTCGATATTCAACGAATTACATACAAGTATCCCCGACGTCGATTTTTCGCAGTACAAGACTCCGGCCGCGATCGTTAGCTTCATCATGGCGTTCCAAGATGAACTCCCACCGCAGAGCGTCGTCTGGGTCGAAACAAAAGACGGCACTTTTGTCAAGACAATCTATGTTTCAGGATTCACCGGATATGCGCGTGCCAAAGGTCGGCTGCCTCAATGGCAGGCATCGTCAGATTTCTTTGATGTAGATGCAGTTACCGGCGCAAGTGTTGATATGGGTCATCATGTGTTTGTTTGGGATTTGAAAAACGCGCTAGGTGAAAGAGTCAGGCCGGGAGACTATTTGATAAAAGTCGAAGTGACCTTCTGGCCGAGCCGGCAATACCAGTGCGTTGTCGCGCCCATTTCAGTTGGCAAGAAAGAGGAAAGTATCGTTGTAAGAGAAGGCAACCTGATTCCTTATCTGGAGGTGCGTTACCTGCCTTAAAGACGTAGAGATAGAGAGACTTCGAGACAAGGAGACTGAGAGACAGCGTGATTTTGTGATACAATGACAGTATTTGCATGACTGAGTAACTCAATAATCCAATCCTATCACTGTAATCTGGTTTTTTCACCGTTTTCATCTACCTGCGAAGCAGGGTCATTACGAGGGTGGCGGAGGCCTGTCCTGCTTGTCCCGAGCAAGTGCGAGGGGAGCTTGTCGAAGGATGCGGCAAGCCCAACCAAACCCGCGAATCCCACCCTTGACAAATCGGTAAATTCCACTATAATATCTAAGCAAACATATGTTGACTTAAATGGTATATCTAAATTTAAGTCAACACTTACTGACTTAAGTTCCAATATGTCTAGCTAAGAAAGGCAAAAATTGCCTAGAAAAGCTTCTTGTTTTAAGTCAACTTGACTTATCTTAAAGAGGTTATCAATTATTTGGCACGATAAATAGAGGATTATCATGGAAAATGCCTTAAGCGAACGCGCCGGCGTATTCGTGCAGCAACCAGGTGGATTCAAGGCTTTTATTCCCAAGCCGCTGCCTCCTGATCCGGCAATAAGATACGACGATGAGCTTCAGGCATTGCTATCAAAGGCAGATCGCGCCATTGCCCGGCTCGATGGGATCGTCACGGTATTGCCCAATCCCGAGCTTTTCATTGCCATGTATGTGAAAAAGGAAGCCCTATTGAGTTCGCAGATCGAGGGAACTGAGGCTTCACTTGAAGGAGTACTTGAATTCGAAGCTGATATGAAGCCTAGGGATGACATCAAGCAAGTTAAAGAAGTGGTTAACTATATCAAAGCCCTGGAATATGGAATCAAACACATTCGGGCAGCACGTGCCAACGCGCAATTGTTTAGGGAAATCCACCGGGTTCTTATTCACGGCACGCGGGGCAGTAAGAAAGCACTCGGCGAATTTCGGAGAACGCAAAACTGGATCGGACCAGCAGGCGCCAACGTTTTTGAAGCGCACTTTGTGCCGCCTCCCCCCGATCAGATCTTACGCGGTATGGCAAATCTCGAAGAGTTCTTTAATCGAGAGAATAGTATGCCACCGCTGGTGAAAGCTGCCTTGATTCACGCTCAGTTTGAGACCATCCATCCTTTTGTAGATGGTAACGGACGGATCGGCAGACTATTGATCACGTTTTTTCTTATTGCACATAGAATACTGGAGCGGCCGCTCTTGTATCTGAGTTATTTTCTGAAGAGGAATCGTACTGATTATTACGATCTACTGATGAACGTTCGGCTCAATGGTGACTGGGAGTCCTGGGTTAAGTTTTTTCTTAAAGGTATACATGAGGTGTCACTGGAAGCAGGTGAAACCGCCGGCTTGATGATCAAGTTGAAACAGGATATGATTGACCGACTCTACACAAACCACTTCTCAAGTATTTACGCGGTGAAATTGATTGACGTCTTGTTTGCCAAACCGATAATAGATGTGAAGGCAATAACCGAAGAATTCAAGATATCAAAGGAGTCGGGTAACGAAATAGTGAAGCGATTCGAACAACTTGGCATCTTACGCGAGCTGACCGGCAAGCAGCGCTATAAAAAATACCTATTCCATGAATACACTACGATCATTTCACGTGGCACCCACTGAAATGCGAGACAGGGTGATCTTAAGACAAGGCGACAGAGAGATAGGGAGACGGCGAAGCGGAGACGGGGAGATACGGCGAAACAGAGGCAAAGAGAAATGATTTGTGACATGCTTGTATTACGCTCCGGGTGTCGTAGATATTGAACATCGTGAGGTGCTTCCCCCGATTCACTAACAGACTTCCCTCTCCCCCTGGGGGGAGAGGGTAAGGGTGAGGGGGTTATTTGCGAGGAGTGAAACGACGAAGCAATTTTGCTTAACTGAGGGTTTCGCGATCAAATATGAAGATCGTGCTGATATGCGATTGTTAATGACATAATGACTATACTACATTGTCTTTATTGGGACATTGCTTTTAGAGTGTCGCTGTTTAACCGCAAAGAGTCTAGGGTTGTGTGAAAAGAGTTGTATGAAAAAAACGATCGAACAAATCGAAGAAATCATAAACCGCGAAACAGAGGCATGGGACACCCAGAACGTCCACCTACTGCTCACCGTTTTTCACAAGGACATGGTGTGGCCGTGGCCGGCAAAGAGTACGGATCATGATCCAGGGAAATGGAAGATGGTATTAGGCAGATTCAACTATCAGCGATGGAGAATGTTTTATAAGGATTTCTTCGCAAAATACAAGCTGGTACATAATAAGCGTGAGATAAAAAAAGTCGTAATTTCAGAACAGAAAGACGGTGCGTTTGCCGTAGTCGACATTGACACATTATGGGTTGATAAAAAAACCGGCGAGAAAAATCACTGGAAAGGCAGGACTTGCAAGGTTTACTCAAAAGTCGGTGACGAGTGGAAAATGACCATGCACACGGGCCTCCTTGAGTACTAATATGCCAGACGCCTTACGCCAAACGCAACACGCCAAAGACCCCTCCCGTCATTGCGAGGAGTCCCATTTTCATATATCTTAGTAAAAATATGATATGAGATGACGAAGCAATCTCGACCGGGAACGAACAAACGAACGCCTGCTTGCTGTATACTATAGGGTAGTGAATTGGTTTTGTTTGTCAGACATCATTTTGTTGTTTAGGCAAT
>Ga0111198_1013_pt1 | contig 34733 bp, 46 predicted proteins | sample DeeMarSWOR324_28_FD_80370 | JGI IMG/M metagenome (GOLD analysis project Ga0111198, IMG submission 80370) | candidate division WOR_3 bacterium SM23_60
GGATGGCGAACGAGGCCGAAAACACCTTCTCTGATAACAGCCGATCCCCCTGCTGTCTCATGATGCACTATACCCATGCCTGCTTTTGCCAGATATCCTGCACATAAGAGAATAACAATCGCTATTGGCAGACGTATGAACAATGAAATGTATTGTGCAATAAAGGTTGAATATTTCAGAATGAACGAATCGAGTATCCATACTGCTAAAAAAATGAATAAGAATATTACTTGCCCCGTATCACCAAAAGGGTGTTCACCAGCTACATCTTTCCTATGACGACGCTTACTCACAACTGCGCTCTCCTTTCATAGAATAGCCATAATACACACTATCCTTATTCTACCGTAACAACTTCTTTGACTATAACCGTTGCTGAGAGATCGTTCCAAGCAGCCCTCACTTTATCTCTCAATCGCGGTTCACCGCCAAATAATATTATTACATCGGTTGGTGTGGTTATCGTTACGCCAGGTGGCAGCGGTCGATATTTTGCCTTTTTCTCTTCACTCGCCTGTCTTTCTAGAGTTTCATTCTCATGGACAAATAACCAGGCAGTCCTTCCAAGTTCTTGACCTGATGAGGTTGAAAATACGATATCAGCGCCGAGTCTCTTCACAGTTTTATCTCCTTTGTTTGTTACGGTGAACCAGACATCATACTCATCGATACGCTTGATGGCCTCGGCAGAAGCAAAGCTTATTTCGATCCCTATCTTGTCAGCATACTCAATCTTCTTTTTGTCTGCAGCTTGTTGTGCATCACATGAGCACTGAAGAAACATGGAACTTGAAATAAGTACAAAAAATGTGAAGAAAAATGTTTTTTTAAACATGAATTTCCTCCATTCTCTCATCGGTAATATTGTATGCGTAAGCGTAAGTCTGTCAATAAACCGAGCCAGAGTGAAGAGGTTCGAGAACTGCCTCGAAATGCCAATCTTCGCCTTTTATTCGCAGTGTTGCTTTGAGTAACAACCGGTCATCTGAAAATTCAAAGTACCTGACCTGATCCGAACCCACCCAGTTGGGAAACTTACTGCCTTCTATATGGTGCGTGACCGCTCCCTTTTCTTTGTCAAAGGTATACGTACCACAGTAGGCATCAAATCCTTCATAGGCCTCTTTTATCTCTTCTGAGGCTCCAGCTAAAGGGTCATCCGAAGTGAATTTCTTTCGGTCGGGATGCATAAGCAATACTGACATGTGACCACTCGGCGTATATATGAGCATTCCGAAGAGATTTTCTCCATACGGATAGATAGTCTCCCCTTTTGAGGTGTGCACAATCATCGATTCAAATTTCCACGTACCGATAATCTTCTCTTTCTTGTTCATAACATTACTCCGCCATGAATTTTGTTCAAAACTTGTTTTGACTGCAAAATTCCGTGTCCCGAGCCGCCGCACTTTTTGGCGGTCGAGGGACTACCTTATAGCAAAATTCCCAAAATCTGCGATTTGACTGCAGAATTGAGCGTCCCGCCCCTTATTAAAGGGGCGGGGCCCATTGTTCAAAATCAAAGGTCCTGTCCTAACACTTCATGTGCTCTCTTCATGCATTCTGCAATCGGGATTTTTTGTGGGCACTTTTCCTCACATTCACCACACTCTGTACATTGATCTCCTCGGTTTTCAGGTTTAACAAAGACAGAATACATCCACTGTGAATTTTCAACGGCATTATATACATAAGCGTCATTATACAGTTCGAGAACAAATGGTATTGGAATATTCTGTGAACACGGCATGCAATACCCACATTGCGTGCAGTTGATCTTTGTCCTCGTCCGGTAAAACTGCCTCGCTCTCGCGTACAGTGCTATATCCTGAGCACTCAGTGTACCCACATGTTCTTCTGAGGCAAACGTTATGTTCTCTTTTACCTGTTCCATGCTACTCATACCGCTCAAGACACAACTCACCTCTGGTCGGTTATAGAGCCAACGGAGTGCAAATTCTGCAGGTGTCTGTCTCAGTCTTGATTGTTTGATCATATTCAAGACCTCTGCAGGTACCTTTCGAGCCAGTTTTCCCCCGCGCAATGGTTCCATGATAACAACAGCCAATCCTTTCTTATGTGCATACTCAAGTCCTTTAACGCCTGCTTGAAAATCATCATCGACATAATTCAAATGGATGAGACAACATGCCCATGGATACGCATCTACAATCTCCTTGAAGAGGGACAGCTCATCATGATACGAAAATCCTGCAAAGCGCATTTTGCCTTTTTTGAGCATTTTATCAAGAAAGCCGAGAATATCACAGTGTTGTACTGTCTTCCAGCCATTTTTACCCAAGGAATGGAGTAGATACATGTCAATCCTGTCTGTCTGCAGCCGCCTCAGCTGTTCATCGAAATATTTCTGAGAATCTTCTTTGCTCTTCACGAGCCAAACCGGCATTTTTGTTGCCAGGTACACCTTCTTTCTGTAGCCACCTTTTAGTGCCTTACCGACAAACCGTTCGCTCATCTCCATATGATAGGTATAGGCAGTATCCAGATAGTTTACACCATTGTCTACTGCATAATGGAGCATTCTCTTTGATTCAGACTCATTGATTGTCTTGGGATTATTGGTGTCGGTAATCGGAAAGCGCATGCAACCAAAACCGAGCTGCGATATCTTGATATCAGTTTTGCCATACCTGCGGTATATCATAGAATAGTGAGATTTATCACTCGCCTATGACCTAGCTCCGTATTTCTTGGAATGTTGAATCCCACCAATTGCCCAATTCTCTCGCGGTTCCTCACGTAAAATGATATGCACCGCTTCTTTGGGGCACTCAATAGTCTTGGTCACCGCATCAGTGACTTCTGCTACAAGTTCTTCCTTTTTTTTATCCTCGATTCCTTTCCACAAAGTTATTTCAACAAATGGCATAATCACCTCCGCGTATCTGCTTGCAGATACGAAACTTCATTAATATGTTTTGCATAAATCTCTGATTTGCTCCGTTCTGAGAACGAGAATCCTCGACCTATGGTCGGGACGTTCCGCCCCTGACCACAGAGGCGGGGCTTCATTACCATAATACCTCAAAGCTATGTTTTGACTACAAAATAAAGTAACCTGTCCCCACTGTTCAATGCCAACTAAACGATCTCAACGAGTTTAATATCAAAACTCAGTTCTCTTCCAGCTAATGGGTGATTAGCATCCAAGGTAATCCTTGTTTCAGTCATATTTACTATTTTAACTGAAACGATTCGCCCATCAGGTTGCCGCAGATTTATAGTTTCATCGACTTCTAATCTCATATTTTCTGGAAACCGATCACGCTCAATTTCAGCAACCAATTCTTGTCTGTGCGAACCATATGCTTGATCAGGAGGGATCTTTACGTTCTTTGATTCACCAGGGTTCATTCCAATAACTGCCTTTTCGAATCCGGGAATTATTTTGCCCTCACCTAGCGTAAATTGCAGAGGCTCGCGGTTAACTGAAGAATCAAACAGTGTATCGTCCTCAAGTTTACCTGTATAGTGAATCTTCACCGTATCGCCATTTTTTACTTGAGCCATTATTACCTCCTTTCTGTTCTTCACCATAAGAATCATAAGATTGATAATGTCTATGGAAAATGGAACGAACTTTCCTTGAACATCTTTCAAACCAATGACTACATTTCTATTATAACTGCTTATAGTATATTGTCAACTCATCGCTGAATCGGATGCAGATTCCATTGACATTATTAATAAAAGATTTATAATTCAAAGTGGGAATTAAGAGATATTTTGTGAAAGATACGTTAAATATCGAATGATATGAAGCTTCTTTTAGTCTCGCCGCGTTCATCAAAGAAGAAAGCACCGGTGGGTTTTAAGGTCCCGCAACTCGCCCTCCATATCCTTGCTGCGCTGACCCCGGAAGATGTATACACCCGTGTTGTTGACGAGCAAATCAGTGACATCGATTTCTCCAAAGATTATGACCTCGTTGGAATTTCAATAATGACAGCTACTGCAAAGAGGGGTTACCGTTTAGCAAAAAAATTCAAAGAGCATGGAAGTACGGTAGTTTTTGGGGGCATCCATGCATCGGTCATGCCTGAGGAAGCAAGTAATCATGGTGATGCAGTACTCATTGGAGAAGCCGAAGATTCCTGGCCTATGCTCATCGAAGATTTCAAAAACAATTCATTAAAGAGAATATATAAATCTCCGCCGTGTCTTCTTCCAAAAGCCCCTCTCCCAAAGAGGAATATCGACATTGACAGGAGTATTTTAGGCTATAAATGGCCAGGGTTCTATACGACCAGAGGCTGCCCTTATAACTGTGAATTCTGTTCGGTAAGTGATGTCTATGGCAGGAAGATTCGCCATCTATCAATACCGCTCGTCATAAAGGATATCGAGAATGCGAAATCGAAAATATTTCTTCTCCTTGATGATAATGTGGTAGCGGATAGAAAATACGCAAAGGATCTGTTCGAGGCATTAGCTCCACTAAAAATTGAGTGGGGTGGTCAGAGTACCATTTCAATCGCTCAAGACAGCCAATTGTTGAAACTATGTCATGAATCAGGTTGTCGCGGGCTCTTTATCGGTTTGGAATCGGTCTCGTTAGGATCAATGAGTAGAATGCGTAAGACATTCAAGACAATAAAAGAGAACGAAGACGCAATCAAAAAAATCCAGGATGCCGGCATTCTATTCCACCCATCATTCGTGTTTGGATTTGATGATGATACCAAAGCAATCTTTGATGATACCTTAGAATTTTTATACAAGAATCGAATAACAACTGCAACATTTAATATCCTTACACCATACCCTGGAACAAACTTATATCAACGTCTTAAAAAAGAAGGAAGACTTATCTCCGAAGATTGGGATAATTATAATCACTCAACTGTTGTGTTTCGTCCAAAAAACATGACAGGGAGGGAACTCGCTGAGGCTTATTTTTGTCTAAGAAAAGACTTTTATTCTCTCAGTAATATCTGCCGACGTATTACACGGCTTACTGATATTTCCCACACTGGTCTCGTCCAGTTTTTCTATACAACGTTCAATAACATTGCAGGCAGACAGACATTAATCGAGTCGTACAAAAGCATGAATGTACATTCTCTCTAAGCTTAACCGACAAACGACGCACACCACTCGTCTGTTTCAATTGATAGAGAAAATCGATGTTTTATAATGCCTAAATGAAAGAGCCCCCGTACGGGGGCTCTTTCACGTGTATATAGCTACACACGTTCGATTTTAGTGGCTTTCTCTCCTTTAGGAGATTTCGTAATCTCGAACTTGACACGGTCACCTTCACGCAGCGTGCGGTAACCTTCACCGAGAATGTCTTGGTAGTGTTTTTTGCTATCAAACCACTTTACAGTACCATATGGCATTGTGCTCCTTTCAAGCCTCTATTTGTTTCATGGATTGAGAATATGAATATCCTGCAGATCCTCCAACAAATACCATAGCTTATTAATTGGATTATTATATATAAATAATCAATTCTGTCAAGAGGTAAAATAACAGAAACCTGCCCCATCTCCTATGTATCAGCTTTTTGACAGGAAGGACAGAAATAGCATGTTCCGCCCAAGTACTGTATCTTTTTTATAGTGCTGCCACACGCAGGACAGGGATGACCAACTCTGTTCTTATCCATGATGCGGACATACTTCCCAGGATTGTTATACAGGTCATATTCATCATATCGACCACCATTTTTTATTATCTCAACAACCGTCCGTTTTATTGCGTTATAGAGCTTTTTTCTTTGAGGGTTTGTCAGTTCATCAACTGCCTGCCTCGGATGCAGACGAGCTTTGAACATAATATCCTGAGCAATTGCATTGCCTAGACCTGGGATCAATTGGTCTTGTGTCAGCAGCCCTTTTACGCTCTTCTTTTCTGTAAGACTATCTATGAGACTAGAAAAATATTCATAGGTAAACTCATCGTCGATTGGTGTCAACTTCATGCCCTTTACATATTTTCTGTTTTTCTCTTTACCTTTCTCATACAGTTCGATTGCTCCCCACATCTGAGTTGTAGCAGTAAGAAAAGAATCATCTGTAAAAGTGACACATAAATGATATTTCTTTGGCACCTTTGAACCAGGAAGATGATGCAGCACCTTTCCCCCGAATTCGCCGAGTAACAGCACATACCCAGGATGGAGAGGGATAAATAGCCATTTCGCTTTTGCTCGTGCTTCTCCGATTCTTTTACCTTCTGTTAGCTTTTCAAACTCATCATGAGTCCTATTATACCACACAAATTTGTGGGGTGTGTTGCCTAAAACTCCTCTTTTTATTACTTTTCCTTTCAGCGTATCGTTTATCTGTTTGGCGAGCGTCACAAATTCAGGTAACTCAAACATATTCGACCTCCACGATTTTTACTCAAATTTTTAATTTGATTGTAAAAATCAGTGTCCCGAGCCCGCCACACTTCTTGGCGGGTCGAGGGAACGCCTCACGCTTTACGCACGACGCTGCACGCGCAACGTTTTTCAGTTGCATCGCGATCTTAACCGCACGTAGTGCCAGGACCATGCGAAGCACCCGACCGTCTGCAGTACCATCTCCCATTCTCCTTTGCTCCCATTCTCCATTACTCTGTTTAACCCGTCTCCAGTCCACCAAGATGTGTGGCGGACATGTCTTCAGTCCTACGTGTATTCAGCTTCACGTGCCTTCTCATGCCTTTTCATATGATCTCCTTATTAAGGATATTTTGAAACCTTCTGGCACTCACATAATGGTCAACAAGCAATCGACCATTATAAACAAGATTGAATATAGCATAAGGTGATGGAGCATTCTGGGCTTGCTTGGCATTTCTTAACTCAATGGTTCTCAATTTTAATCCTCTTTTCTTCACGATTTCCCTCAACTCATTGATTGACCGAGCAACCCATGGGCATTGATTTGAATAGATAATGTTTAATCCTTTATATTTTTGCAGTTGTTTCCCCGAATCCCTAAATTTTGGTAGAGACCCTTTTTTAATGGTCCTAATCATCAATTCATATGAAGGTTTAGCCTGAGCCACTGACTTGAATCCATTTCTTAAGAAAAGCTCTTTTCCTGCCATGAATGGTCCCTCACTAGTGACTACAGCAACTCCATATTTACCTCCTTTCTTTGCATCTTTGATGCATTCTTTCACGAGGAGTGAACCGTAGCCCTTTCTCTTGTTCTTGTTTGGAGAAATCCATATGCAATGTATGAACATATATCCCTTTGCGTCAACAGCCCTCCAGGCATACTCTCCTCGTATATATTCAATGAAACCGCTACATTTAGCTTCGTTTCTAGCATACAAGAGTTTAATCTTCAGACCTTCAGAAAACCGCTTCTTAATCCACCGAAGCTTTATTTGATATCCTTCATTATTCGGATTCAGAAAACAGGTGGGTGCATACTGTGTAATATTGGTTTTGTCAATGTTTACAATGCTCACACCTGTTTTACTCTTTTCTATTCTTTTTTCTCTACCCATTTCTTACGCTCCTTCCTGTTTGGTTTACCACATGCACTCTCCTACATACGAAATTTGCTGCAGCCATTTCCTGTTCTATTCTGTCATTCCTCTATGCAGCTCTCTATGAGCCATGTCGAGAGAATCCTTCTTCTCCCTTTCTCCCCGTCTCCAGCTCTGCGTGTCTCCAGTCCACCAAGACGTGTGGCGGACATGTCTTCAGGTGTACGTGTATTCAGCTTCACGTGCCTTCTCCAGCCCTCTTCCGCCTTCTCATGCCTTCTGCTGCCTTCTCATGCCCCCATTTTTGCATTTCTTCCGTCTTCTCATGCGCTCCTTCCAGTAGTAGTAAGGATCATACATCCTCTTTGGGTCGAGCCAGCCAGCCTTCGCGACCTTGGTCTTGGTGTAGTATTCATACAGGAACGTAGGTTTCCCCAGTCTCTTGAGCACCTCGAGGTTTTCAGCTATCACACCGCTCTTGTCTGTCCATATGATGATGGCTGAATCACAATCTCTAATCATACTATGTTCTCTCTCTGTCACGCTCTTTCCGTACTGCCTCGTTTTCCAGTTGCCTGCATTATACCGTATGCTCTTCGCATGTCCCACAACCACGTTCGTGTAATTTTTAGACTTCAAGTAGCCCTGAAAAAGTGTGCATGCACCGGGAACTTCTCCCACAATAATCTTCATCTTGCGGGAAATCGCCTCATCTATTCTTCTTGCGACCTTGGCTGGCAACCTCTTAGCCCTGAACTTCTTACTCCCCATCAACAACAATTTTCTGCCTACAAACCTCTCTCGTTTGCCCACTTCTGCCCTCTTCCGCCTTTGCGAGATTTTCCCCAATCTTCGATTTTGCTGAAAATCTCAGTCCCGTCGGAGACGAGGATTTTCCGCAGAACGAGAATTCTCACCGAGAAGGCGGAACATCCCGTCCATAACGGGATTTCTTAATCAACAATGCTTTTCATCCTATTATACATAAATTTCATACTCACTCTGAAAAAGTTGTCGAAACACCAGTCATTAAATGGTGATGGTACAGCAAGCGTTTCAATATCGTTCTCGCCCTTTCCTTCATCAACCATCTTCTGCGCCAGCGTTTCTGTCATTGTAATGTATTCTATCATAGTGTAAAGGTCTTCTTTCGTTCCTACTGGCCCATGACCAGGTACCACAACAGCCATGTCTATATCTTCTACTTTCTTCAAGTAATCTTTCCAGTGTTCTGGGTCACCATCAGCCATAAACGGATGCATGTCAATAAAGACAAGATCACCCATAAAGACAATTTTATCGTCAGGCAGAATGAGTATTGCATCACTCTCTGTATGTCCGCTACCATAGCATAAGAGCAGCGCCTTCCTCTTCGGTCCGTCAAATATGTATTCATGCTCAAAGGTAGAGTCTGGTAATCTTGTCTTAAGAATGGGATGCGATTCTACCAGTGCCTCATAATAGCCACACCACATTAAGTGTGATTCCTGTTTTTTCGGATCTTTTTCGGCCTCCATGAGCGCTTTTGTTTGAGAGTACGCCTCTTTCGCATATTGTTTTTCTTGTTCAATCTGTCCTGGTTCACGCTCCTCAATCAGTTCTTTTGTCTTGCTGGTACTTATAATTTTTGATTCATCACTAAAGATCTGATTTCCACGAATATGGTCATTATGGTAATGGCTATTGATCACATACGCTACTGGACTTAATTTCATTTCTTTTACAGCTATAAGTAGGTCCTGAGCAGCAATCGGTGACATGAACGTATCAAAGATGATTGTCTTGTCTCCAAGGTCGATGATACCTGCATTACAGATGGCGTGACCACCTATCTTTGGAATCGCCGCATATACACCACCAGCCAATTCCTGTAATTCAAAATGCCTCGACTCATACATCTGGCACCACAGAAATGTTATGATGAAAACGCTGAGCTTCATAATTTTGCACACAGTTACTCCTTCCATATAATAATTTATATACAATTGCATATAATTGTCCAAATGCTACTCTTTTTTTAGGTATTTTATCATCTCTTCTAGTTTTTCAAGAGGGATCGCCAGTACGCCTGGATGGTAACTTAATGTTCTAATATAGAAGGTTACCTTGCCTTCGTGTTTATGGAGATAAAATGCATATCCACTCGTTGAAAAAGGCAGGAGCTCTGCATCCGATGGTATTATATCCATAGCAGGGTGTGTTGCAGTACCTGAGGGTCCTTCTCTAATCTTAGTCTCGTCTTTGTCTTTGATTTCCCACGTCCCATAACGATCGAGCATACCGTGTGTCGCATAATCTATTTCGAATTCGGATAGTTGGCATGGAGGTTCAACCATCAGCCAAATCTCATATTTATCATTATATGTGAAAAAATCCCTGATATAATCCAATGCCTGTTTGCGGGTCATGAGAGGCGTCTGTGAATTTTCGATACGCACAACATATTGCTTCGCTTGGCCTACCCTTAGACGACATAATCTTATCTCCACTTTTTCTTTATCTACATTATGCATAATCCTTCCTCACAATTTTTGTCCAACATTCATTTCTTATCGCAACGTCTTTTTATTACACAAATTTTACTCCAAATCATTAAAATATCAAGCCCTAACTCCAAATGTAAGAGGCAGGCATCTCATCTCACTCGATACTTCCAGCATTCCAATAAATTCGGTATCTATGACTTGCAATTCTATATTCTGTAAGTATTATAGTCTATGGTAAAAACGCAACGCACATTAATAGGCATTTTGTCAGCTCTCGCTATAGTATCACTATCCGCGGTGTCGTGCGAACCCACAGCACTGACGAGTACTTCAACAAGTACCAAGAAATATGAAATTCCTTTTAAGCTTTCGAGGAATAAAATCATCCTACCAGTGAGAGTAGGTGATTCTCGTGAACTCAAAATTATTCTCGATACAGGCATGCACTTTGAAGGACTCCTGGTGTACAATAAAGACTTAAAAGATAGCATCACACTAGAGAATGAAATTGAGGTCCAGGTACCTGGTGCTGGTGCCGATTCTGCATCTACTGCAGTCATGGCAGATTCAATGTCATTCCATATGGGTGCGGTGAAGTTTACAAACCAGAGGATTATTATTCTTCAGAGCGATAGAATGGCAGGTTTTACGTCTGATGGCGTTACCGGATACTCGCTCTTCGGCAACTACACTGTTGAAGTAGACTATGATAAGATGATCATAACGCTTCATGAATCTAAAGAAGTCAAGGTTGACTCCTCGTGGGAATGGCTTCCTATGACTTTCAAAGACAACAAAATCCCATGGATTGAAGCAGCCGTTAATATCAATGGTAAAAAAGAGGTACCTGTTTCAGTGTATATAGATTTGGCATCAAGTGAGGCAATAGAGTTGTTAGTAAGAAAGGCCATGAAATTTGATCTGCCTGATGAATTAAAAGAATCCTATCTGGGGAGAGGATTGAGCGGCGATATCTATGGTCACGAGGGGAGGATTGCCTCTTTGAAACTAGGTTCTTTTTATCTCGAAAACATACCAACTGCTTTTGCTCCCGCTGAAGTCAGATCAAAGCAGGAAGGCGCTGATGGTATTATCGGAAACAATGCACTACGACGATTCAATCTCATATTTGATTATAAAAACGCACGACTTTATATAAAACCAAACGAATACTTCAGCGAACCATTCTAACCACCGTCGCTCAATGGAATTGGTTGAAGATAGTAAAAAGATAGAAAAGATAATTTTCAGTTCGACCGTCTATCCCAGCACGTCATCAGAAACAGATGCTATACTTCTCGCAGAGAGCATCCGTTCTTTTGCAGGTTTTCTGTGTCAGACGCCAATATGGTTTCTCGTCCCAGAATATGGAAAGCAAATCTCCCCAAAAGTCAGAGACAAACTCTGTGCCTTGGGCGTCAAACTGATCCCGTTCGAGGTCGATCATGAAGTCATGCAATTCCCTCTTGCTGCCTACGTCCTTGCAGCCGCCCTGGCCGAGTCAAAAGCCAATGCACAGACAGAATCTTTCGTCTGGTTAGGCACCAATACCATTGTGTTGCAGGAACCGAGTCGATTTCTTCTGTCAGCCGATAAGAACTTGGGCTTCAGGCCTGTCCATCATACCCTTGTGGGCTCGCACTATGACGCGCCGCTCGACCCATTCTGGACATTGATTTACCAATACTGCACTGTTCCTGAGGACCGCATCTTCCCCATGAAGACTCACATCGACGGAATAACAATTCGGCCATACTTTAACGCCGGCATGCTGGTCACACGACCAGAAAAGGCATTATTCAAGGCCTGGAGCGACACATTCTTAAGAGTCTATCAAGAACCCAATTTTCAGGAAATCTATCGACAAGATGAGCGCTACACAATTTTCTTTCATCAGGCAGTATTATCAGGGATCATTCTGTCGACATTCACTACTGACGAAATCCAAGAGCTACCCCCAACATACAACTACCCCATCCATCTGTTTACCGAAGATATAACAGAACACCGTCCTTCCAGCCTCGAAGAACTGGTGACAATTCGTCACGAAGGGTTCTACAAGGACCCAGAATGGATGAAGAAGATGCCGGCAAGACAGTCCCTCAAGCAATGGCTCGTCAAACGACTCCACGAATTTTACCCAAATCTTTGATTTGGTTGTAAAATTCAGTGTCCCGAGCCCGCCACACTTCTTGGCGGGTCGAGGGACTACCTGCTCTAAATTCAGTGTCCCGCCCCTGGCTATAGGGGCGGGACAAGATGTCGAGGGGCTTTATTAGTGCTCTCTCCCAAAAACTCCAATTTGTCCCGTTTGAGAATGAGGATCCTCGCATAGAGGAGATTGACGATTGTGTTGTCTACGTTCTCCTCAATGAGGTAAGGGGGATTACCTTGTGAAAATACTCCCATTGTTCACCATCTTACTCATCTTCGGTAGCTAAACAATTAACTAATTAGTTAATTATAAAATTATAAAACTTCCTTCCACACCACAACACTCCTTCGACAAGAAGCTATATTTTATTCCATAGAGCAATGATCTCCTTTGCTATCTGGTCGCTGCAATATTCTACTAAAGGCATACCGTTTACCATCGACCGTACAACTATTTCAGAAAACGGCAGCCGCGCCAGTACTTCTATGGTTCTTTTTTGACAGATCTTCTCAATAGATGCACTATTTTTCAGATTAATATCATACTTATTGATAACAACCTTTGTTGGAATATCAAAATGCCGAGCCACATCCGCTACCCTTTCCATATCATATATACCTGAAAGCGTGGGTTCAGTAACAATGAGCGCAAAGTCTACACCCGACAAGGAAGCAATGACAGGACAGCCGATTCCAGGAGGTCCGTCAATAATAATATAATTAAGATTTTCTCTTTCGGCAATGTGCTTGGCGGCCTGTCTGATTTTTGACACAAGTTTTCCAGAGTTTTCCTCAGCAATGCCTAATTTAGCATGCACAAAGGGTCCGTATCTTGTCTCTGACACATACCACTCTCCGGTTAGATTTTCTTCCATTATTATGGCATCAACTGGACAAATAAGGCTGCAGATACTACATCCTTCACAAGAAAGTGGATCCACTTCATAATCCTCACGTATCGCACCAAAACGGCAAATACTCATACATTGGCCGCAGTTTGTACAGACTGCTTTATCAATCTTTGCGGTTTGCCCACTTATGAATTGATGTCTTTCTCTTATCCGAGGCTTCAACAATAAATGCAAATCCGCTGCATCTACATCACAGTCTACAAAACAGGCGTTTTTTGCCAGGGCAGCAAACGATGCAGTCAAGACTGTTTTTCCTGTTCCACCTTTTCCACTTATAACTGCTATCTGCCTCATATCATTCTTCATTTGATCCCAATGGTTGTAGAAGTGTATCCTTGTTCTTTTTACACCACCTACGCATTATTTCTCTAGATTTTGCTCGCGTGCACGATCTTTTTGATAACATCATACATCTCCTGAAAGCTTTCAACGTATTCTCTTTTCTCCTCAACCAGCGGAATGCCTCTCGAATACAAAACTGCAATTCCTCTGTCAAAAGGAATGCGCATCAAAACAGGAATATTTGTTTCTTCACAGTAGAGGGCAACTTTTTCGTCTCCCAAATCTGCACGGTTTATCACCACACCACATGGAATTTTCAGTTTTCTCACTACCTCAACTGCCAGAATCAGATCATTGAGGCCAAAAGGTGTGGGCTCAGTCACCAAGATGCAAAAATCAGTATCTTTAATTACTTCAATTACAGGACATGAGGTTCCTGGAGGCGCATCAATAATAACAGCTTTGTTTATATCAATGTGCTCCTTAACCGCTCTGATTAAGGGTGAAGACATTACTTCTCCAATGTTTAGTTTGCCATGAGCAAATTGCAGGTCACCTGAATTGCCAATTTCGACAATACCTATTTCTCTGTTGACTTCACCAATTGCTTTTTGTGGACAAAGGAGACTGCAACCGCCACATCCATGGCAAAGATGCGCGAAAATTAATACTTCATCTTCAAGCACAGCAAGTGCATTGTAAGCACAGATTTGTGCGCACTTGCCGCAGAAATCACATTGAGACTTGTCTACATTGGGTACAGGTATAGATACTACTAGAGATTTATTAAATCGAGGTTTCATAAAAATATGGGCGTCGGGTTCCTCAACATCACAGTCCAAGAATTGAGTCTCCTTACGTATTGCCAGTGCAAGACTCGTGGCTACTGTTGTTTTCCCTGTACCACCCTTTCCACTGGCGACCGAAACAACCATTCAGCTATTCTCGTCTCATGTTAGTTCCACATTGAGGACAATCCATGGAATAGCAAGGAATGCCTTGCTGGTGAGTAACTCGTTTACCACAACTTGGACAGATACAGTCGCCACCCGGTCCTGCACCTGGGCGGTTTCCGCCCATTCTTCCTCTACCTCCTCCACGACCCATACCACGACCTGAGTTTCTTCGCATTCCTTGTCTTCTACCTATTCCCTGTCTAGGTGGTCCACTTCCATCTCTCTGCACCATCTCACCTCCTTTGCTGCTTCACTTCACTTTTATTTCTTATAAAACAACCGACAAAAACAATGACTATCCTTTTCTATTTCTTCTTTCCATGGGTCACAAGGACAGAGTGTATCTTTCTCAGGATCAAGAGGATGTGACTGCTTGCATGGACAATAGTATTTTTTATATTCCATGAAATTCTTTGTCATCAGTCCAACGACTTTCTCTACTCGTGCAGCGTCAGAATTCAATCTGTATCCATGCTCCCCTGCTAATTCGGTTACTCTCAATAAATTCTTCTGATACTCTTCTTTCTTTTTCATAATATTTCCCTATTTTTCTAGCCTAAACCGTATTTCGAGCCGACACTTGGACCCTGGGTTGGCTTGATTTCATTCTTCTTATACTTCTCTACTGCTTCTTTGATATTACCAGACACACCAGTAATCACATCGATTCCTGCTGCTTGGAGCGTTTGAAAGGCATTTGGACCGACATTACCGGTTATGACTGTCTTGATCTGCCTGCTTGCCATAAGTTGACCTGATTGAATGCCAGCTCCACCTGCAGCTTCTATACAAGGATTTGAAATAGCCTCATATGCAAGCGTCTCAGTATCCACGAAAACAAAATAGGCACATCTGCCAAATCTTGGATCAATTTCTGAATCCAGTGTATCTCCTCGTGAGGTTATGCAAATTTTCATATTCGACCTCCACGAATTTTACCCAAATCTTCGATTTGGTTGTAAAATTCAGTGTCCCGAGCCCGCCACTCTTCTTGGCGGGTCGAGGGACTACCTGTTTGAAATTCAGTGTCCCGAGCCCGCCACGCTTCTTGGCGGGTCGAGGGATTACCTTTGCTCTTCATGTCTCTTTTTTTTCGGATGGTCGCACTCGGTCTTGTCTAAACCATAGCCCTTGCCAAAACCTGGCTTACAAAGGCTCTCGCCTCCCTTTAAAGTACCCTTCCGAAGTCTTTCTAATACCTCGTCAATTCTTCCGCTCACACCTACGATTGTCTGTATGCCCAAAACATCAAAATACTGTGTCGCGCGTCGTCCCATACCACCACAAGCGATGCATTCAACACCTCTCTGGTGCAGAAATTCTGGTATGAAATCAGGCTGATGACCAGGGTTTCCAATAATCTCTTTCTTTGCGATTTCACCCTTCTCAACATCTACAATAGTAAAGGATGGACATCGTCCAAAATGAGCGGAAACAAAATCTCCATCTGTAGAAATAGCTATGCGCATAGTTTTTCCTCCTTGTTGATCACTCATTCACCGACTCTAGATAGGGAGTAGTAAAAAAAGAGCTACTCCCTATCCATGCCCCTATTTTTTCTCCTCGGGCTGAGCCTTTTCCAACGTACCGATGCGACTCTGAATATCCTTAAGCTGGTTCTGCAAGACTTCTGCTTGATCTTTGAGCATGTTCATTTCCTCTTTTGGGGTCAACTCCGACATATAGGGAGACGAATACACCCAAGGCCCGTAGGCAGGCCAACTATTACCGGCACTTGCCCAACCAGGAAGTCCAGTCGCACAGTACCAATGTCTCCAGCCGTGGCCGCCGCCACGTCCAAACCAGCCACGACCCCTGCCAAAACCGCGCCCAAAACCAAACCATCCTCTACCAGGAATCGGGTTGGCATAACCCGGCATGGAGTACCCTGTGCAGTAGCCAGCTCCACGACCGGTCATTGGTCCGTATCCAAGCGGACCTGTTCTATCTCCACCTGGCATCTCTATCACCTCCTTATCATCGTTAATGAAAACCATTTTCACTTATAATTAAAAAAACCTATAAGTCTACTGCTCCTGCCGACATTGATCACATAATCCATAGAACTGAATAACATGCTCTGTTATTCTAAAATCAAACTTTTGAGACAGCCCTTTTTCAGTTCGTCCGAGGAGCTCGATCTCTTCATCAATGAAATCCGTGTAGTCAATTACTCGACCACAGTTTGTGCAGACCAAATGATGATGGTGTCTCTTCCCCTTGGGTCCTTCAGATAACTCATATCGCGCCCGGCCATCGCCAAAATCGAATTTAAAGACAAGGCCTATATGAACAAGCAGCTCCAGAGTGCGGTAAATAGTCGTCAGACCAATATTGGGATAAACCTTGTGGACCTCAAGATAGATATCTTCGGCACTGAGGTGCTCAGATGTTTTACTGAGGGCATCTAATATAGCTTCTCTCGGCACGGTTATCCGGTAACCGCACCCTCTGAATCTGCTATGCCACCACAGTGGTCCCATACGATGTCTTCCAGGCATACTATTCACCTCTTTAATTATTGAAAATAGTTTCCATTATCATTATAATGAAAATATCTCATTTGTCAAGGGGTAAAATAAAGAAAGAAAAGGGAGACAGTCCCCTTTTCCCTAGTCGTCTGCTTCCAATGAAAAATACTGTGCACCATACTCTCTTTTTTATCAATTGTGTTCTTTACGCAACAGATACAGGAACAAACAAAGCACGTTGTCAGAAATAGTAAACCAACGATACACCGCAACTCTTGTTCTTCGGATCAACACGTGGTATGATAAGCGCTTTACCAGATGCCTTGAGAGATTCGTTGTACTTTCTTGCTGATTCTTGCGCCACAGCAATATCATACAGTGCATGAACAGAAAGTGCAAGAATTGTTGCCGCAGCTACATACAGTGCATCCCCGAATCTGCCCGATATGTCATCATCTTCAGAAACAGCCAAATTTAGCCCAATAATACCTGCACCGAGAATACCTAATCGCAGACCAGCAGTGGTCAGACCGCGACCCCATTGATTGGCATAAGAATGTCCTACACTAGGACCAACTATGATACCTGGCGCTATGAGAGTCCAGAATCCTACATCATTTTCTTCGCTTTCTACAAAGAAACCTGCTGTAATCGGTACAACGGTTGTGACGAGCGACAAACCTACCGCAACAACTTCAGACTTCTGCCCCGGTACATTTGTTATTCCGAGACTATCATTACCTGCACTGGCATATAATATTCCAGCTAACACAAAAATAACTACTACTACAATCCCCTTCATAGTGCCTCCACAACCTTCCCCAACTTTGGGGCTTGACCTGATACTACTCTTTTGACAAGTATGCGCTCATAACCATAGTTCATCGTCGTGTCGTTAGGTTCGATACTATTTTTGTTAGATGATATGTGAGCCAATCTGTTTCAATTATATGATATAATCGATACTTGGCAACGCGGGAGTCCATTCCGTCTTTTCTGTGTGAGTATTTTGAAACAGGTTTTCCACTGTAAATGAAAGACCCCTCCTTCTCATTATACATTTCCATGAGCCATTCGAGTTGTGCTCTGATCGGCTTCGAGTTCATTCCAATGCCATATTCAGAGAACATCCCAAGTTCGTGAATGATACTGTGGCCATGATAAAAGAATTTTCTGATCTCATTTTCATTTTTTTGAGACAAATGATTGAGGAGAAAATTGAGTCCCTGTCTCACATAGGGATAATATTCTTTATTCTTTGAAACATACAGAGCATAAGTAGCATGAAAGGTAGAATAAGGACAACTCCTCGTCCAATTGCGTTCATTTTTATGCATCTCCAACACCCAACCTCCATCTGTTCGTTGCCATTTTGCCAGAAGATCGTACGCCTTCTTCACCCTCGGATCATTTCCTGCGCCAACCTTACCGAGTCCGATAAGGATAATTGAAAATCTACACGGCATGTTGTGCAAATCGTCCACATCTACATCATACCTGTTTACATCTGTCTCAGCAATAAAACCATTCCTACACTGAAAAGAAAGAATATACTCACATGCCTTTTTAATACGCTTATCTTTAATGCTAAACCCCATGTCTCCGAGAATCGGTAAGATCCAGGCTGTGGTAACATATTTTGGGCTGACTACGGTATAGCCGCCCTTGGGAATATACGACGGTGGCAATGACCAGGATCCTCCTGCGCACCAAGAACCATTCCGCTTTTGTTTGGAGAATATCTCAACCGCCTCTCTATCTTTCTCAACTGCTCTCCATAGCCTTTTTGCTTCTGATGAACCTTCCCGCTCATTGAGAAGGTAGCGATGAGTCAGATACTCTACAGGTGCACTACCATGTGCCAGTAACCAATTGATGTTATTTTCAATCTGTCTTATTGATAACATAAGACAACTCTACATGAGAGCTTAGTATCCAGGAGTATCATCCGCCCCACCCAGGATAACTTTTTCTTCGAATAGTAGCCCATGAGAGATGCCTGACCGAGGATATGTTCTTATACAAACTCCTTTGTCCACGATCGTTTTCACTAATACGACACTTCGACAATTGTCGTAGTGACGTAGTGTCATTATCTTTGAGGAGTTCATGCAAAAAGCATAATATTCCCCATTAGTTATTCTACTCGCTCAAGTCTTTGAGACGCTCCAAGCGTTCTGGCTCATTTTTTGCAAGCCACTGGTCTTTTGAAAGAACCTCGTGGGCACGTTTGAAATATGGTTTGGCTTCCTCATTCTTCTTCAAGAGGAGCATGCATTCTGCTATTTCTTCAAACACATAACCCTCGAAGTCAAATTCTATGCCTTCAATCTCTTTTTCTAATGCCCTCTGCATTTCGAGTGCTTCTGTTACCTTGCCAAGCGACCTATAGGTTCGTGCTATATTCCATGTTTGAATACGGATGCCTCTCGCATCGTCTATTTCCTTCCGCCATGCCAAGCCCTTTTTGAATAATTCCAATGCCTTTTCATACTCCTTTAAATCATGATACGTCCATCCAATATTGTTGTACAGCGGACCCAACCAGCGTTGTGCGCGTTCGTCTGTGGTCTTCTCGGCAAGTTCTAATGCCTTGAGACTCCACTCGAGCTGCTTCTCTGGTGGCTCAACAATTCCGAGCATATGTGCAGCATCGACTGCATAATAGTCTTCGTTCTTGGTCAGTGCGAGCTCCCAGGCTTCCAGGAAGAATGGTTTGCATTTGTCTGGTTCGCCAGATGAATTGTACACCCTTCCTCTTTCGAGAAGATATCTGATCTTGGCAACTGTCAATTCATCCGTCAACATAGCCTCAACAGAATCAAGCATCGCGTGTGCATCTTGATACTTACCCTGAAGTCCTCGGGTTCTTCCGATTTGTGTTAACAATTGCGCATAATAAGACATGTTACCCGATTCTTTTGCTTGTGGAATGAGTTCCTGAAATTTTGTTTCTGTCTGTTCAGGATGTTGAAAATCCCACAGAGCATCGAAATCAGGTAATGGTTCTCCTTTTTTCTCTAGTTCTGATTCCATCGCATAGCCTCCTATCATCAAGATAATCAAGAAAATAACTGCTGTTTTCATTTGCTTCCTCCTTGTGTAAGTGGATGAAATTCCGCTTCATTCATAGAACTAACTAAAACAGAAGGTCGGGAAACTGTCCGTCCACCTGATCAATCATCTTCTCTGGGAGGACCTGTTGGAAGAATAATCCATCCCACTATGTACACAACAATGAGCGGAAGTATTCCCGTCACAAGATCTATAAAAACAAACAGAAGCCGTATCAGAGTCGGGTCAAACGAAAACAGCTCTCCGAGCCCACCGCATATACCAGCGATTTTTCTATTATTCTTAGACCGATACAGTTTTTTCATATCACCGCCACGATTTTTGTTTAAATCTTCGATTTAATGACAAAAATCAGTGTCCCGAGCCCGCCACACTTCTTGGCGGGTCGAGGGACTACTTGCTTTAAAATCAGCGTCTCGTATCCGCCTCAGGCAGAGGAGGGACTACTCCTCCTGACTGCAGGAGCAGGGACTTCATTATTATGTTTACTCCTCTTCAATTCTGAATATTACCTTTGCCTCAGGATCTGGGCATTGCCACTCTTGGAGAAGATCTAAAATACCCTCGCCCTTCTCATTTTTGATAATGGCACCAGAGAGCGTTGCGAGAAGACTACTCAGTGCGAAAAGACATACCTTCTCGCCAGGTGGTATTTCGAGACACGCATTCCTCACATAAAACGTTGAACCCAATTTTGACCGACTACACGGACCTTCTGCCTTCACAACCGTGACTTTCAAGCTTCTGAACGTCATTTTCTCTCCAGTTTACTTGTGCTCGCTACCAAAATAGATTGTTCTAAACTCTTCTAACAGACTGCGCAATTGCTTAACATTGGTAAGGTCTGTTGTTTGTTTTGCTTTCATGGCATAGAAGAGCATCTGGTGAAGCAAAGTTAATTGTTTGACATATGTTATGTAGTGGTCGCCATCCTCTTCTTCGGTTGGCTTTATTCTTTGGGTCATGAAATATTGGCAGACGATATCCTGAAGATACTGTGCGTGATTCTCTTTATTAGTAACCCAACGTACTAATTGGTTATGATTAACCTCTTTCTGCTGCGATAGTTCCACAATCATCATCATGGATTTTTCAATAGTTGTAATATGCTCAGCGAGCATATCAATCCTCATTGAATCGTCGTATATGCCACATGGTATTTCGCAGTGAGCAAAAATGCTTCTTGCTGATAGTATGAGCAGAAGCAGCATTAATAACACGCTACATTCTAAACCATCTTTTCTCATTAATTCCTCCTTTAATAATATAGTAAAAACTCGATTCGGGCAACAATAGAACGCTCCATTTCAGTATTCAAGTGTGCACATTCTACTACATCAAGCATATGCTCTTTTTCCATGTCGATCGCCATTACTTTAGTCCGCGGTACTTGATAAAAGTTCCTTCACGATATTCTTGAAATGCTCTATCCAACTCCTCTTGTGTATTCATCACAATAGGTCCATACCATGCCACTGGTTCTTCAATAGGTATGCCAGAGATAAAAAGGAAGCGGAGCGGTTCATGTTCTGTCCTGACATCGATCGTATCTGTCTCCTGATACCGCACGATATGCTCGGGCATCACCTGATTTTTCTCGGGTAAGAAACGACCACTCCCCGAAACTACATAAGCAAATGCTCTATGCCCGTTTTTCACAGGCATACTGAACTCAGTACGCGCTGTCACTGAAATGTCCAGATAAACCGAATCGACTATGAGATCACGAACCGGTCCTTGCGCGCCTTTTATCTCACCACTGACAATCTTAATCTGCACGCCCGCATCGTATGAGATTTTAGGTATCTGCTCTTTCTTCACATCTCGATAGCGAGGATTCATCATCTTGTGCGAAGCAGGTAAATTGACCCATAGCTGAAACCCCCACATCTTACCTCTATACTGTTGCGGCATCTCCTGATGAACAATACCACTTCCTGCCGTCATCCACTGAACATCACCTGATTGAATAACACCCTTATTCCCAAGGCTATCTTCATGTTCCACCATACCCTCTATCACATACGTGACTGTTTCGATGCCACGATGAGGATGCCAAGGAAATCCCAGAATATAGTCCCGTGGATCATCGGAGCTGAAATCGTCAAAGAGTAAGAACGGATCAAATAAGGGAACTTCGTTGTAGCCAAAGGCACGTTTCAAATGTACACCAGCTCCTTCGATCGTTGGTTTGCTCTTCAGAAGCTTGATTTTGGATGTCATCTAACCTCTGTATAAAACATATCCAGATTCTTATGAATGTAAAGAGACGAAAGGATGCTGTCTGTTTGCCTAGCCTATTCCTCGTCGACCCTTGAGACAATACCAAAAAGCCTGCCCTCGTAGCCATAAGGGTACAGCGTGCCATCAATGAGTTGCATATCGACGTGGAGATTTTCCCACGAACTGCTCCACCGGCATAGTGACACTCACGTTCATCGTCACCGGTGCTATCGAACGGATTGATCGAGCGCGGATCATTGTCAATACTTCTGGACTCGGTTCACCACGTATTCTTATCTTCACAATGCTGTCCTCTGGAATCCTGCTCATCCTTTCTCGTAACCAGGTTTCAAAACGTGGTGCGTCCTCTGCAGTCGCATCATATTCCAACTGCACCATTGGTCTTGCCGGTAGTTCATTAAACTGCCATTGAAAAGGTCGATCCATTTCCTCATCATCAATATTTATTTGAAGAGTCAGGTATCCCTTTTTCTCATCCTTTTCAGCAAACGATGTCCGTTCGATCGATCCAGGATACAGTACTGGTGTAGCACATGATATTCCGGTGAGATCTCTATCGAGTACCTGCCACCGATGCATATGGCCGCTGAGCACACAGCAAAATTCCTGTGGTATGTCATGAAAGTCAACAACATCAGCTCCGCCGCGAAACGTGTAATTTCTCGGGCCCATAGTACAACCGTCAACACTCTGATGCATACATAGTATGTAGGTTCCACCCCTCATGTCACGCCAACCCGTTTTATGTAGAACTCGCTTAAACTTTTCCCTTATCCCATCTCTGATGAACGGGAAGCCAGCGAGTACGCATCTGTGTCCCCGAATCTCCATGCAATAACACATCGGTTTTTCAAAAATGAAAATATGAGGATGGGCAGCCAGGATACGGAATGGAATGAGTGACCGCTCGTGATTTCCTGGTACGATGTATACAGGTACGCCTTTTTCTGCAACCTTGCGCAGTGGTTCAAACGCCATGTCGACCAACTGTGCTGGCACCTTACTACGGTAAAAAATATCACCTCCATGGCAGACAAGATCAACCTCGCCTCGGTACGCAGGCTCAAGTGCGCGCTCGAAATTTCTGAAAAAATCAAGCCCTCGACGTCGTCGCATGACACGCGGCTTAAATGTGGAGTCAAATCCAAGATGAGTGTCAGCAAGAAACAAAATTCTTATCATATCCACTTGAGCATCCGAACAAGCTTATCGCTGTCCATCATAATCTCTGGACTGAACCTGACCCTTACCCAGTTCTCTGATGATACGAGCTTGCGCATCTCGCTCATTACTACCCTCATTCGGTCGAGTGTCATCAGATCAATATTATACTGTCGCTCATTGAACCGCTTTTGATATCCCGGAGGTGCAGGAATGTCGTTGGCAGAAACGAGATCCTCTCGGTGTACAACCTCTCCGTTCTCAAAAATAAGCAACGTCCTTCGCGTGCTCGAATTGTCTACTTCTTCCCAGGCAATAGATGATTCTGTAAGCCATACAAGCCATCGAGTCCTGCGCAACTCGTGCGTACTCTTGAGCACATTTGCTTCAATCATTGCTGCAACAGTTTCAGGTCTCCATACTCGCCCACGCGTCTCATTTTCTTCATTATCATCGGCATCAATCTCTCCTTCCTGCTCAGTTGTTCGCTTTAACCACAGCTCTTTACCAAGTTTATTCAGTGCATACAGCGCTGGTACATCGCGTAAAATTCGAGCGTGTTGCTTCCAGAAGAGCTCAAAGCCCTGATTGACACATTCAACTCCGGGTGCGTAGTCCTGGGGTATCCCAAATGCTGCATACAAATCATCTTCAGCTGGTTTTCCCACACTGATCTTAATCATGTCCTTTATTGCAGCCAGTTGTTGCACAGGAATCTTGCGCGCAAAAGGTCCTCTGGTGTATGTTGTGCTCGGTGTAGTATTCCATTCTTTAAAATTAGCTGTACAGAACCAGATACCGCGCTGGCGTTTTTTCAAGGCAATGTTATACGCTGGCGCATACTGCTTGATCTCGTCTGATTCAAGAATCGCTGCCTCGAGTGCCGAACCGGTCTCAGTGATATCAAGTTTTTTTGCCTGGGACAACATCTCAAGAATGTGTTCTGCATGACGTACCCGTTTCCTGAAATAGCTATTCACTCTCTTCCTGATCGAGGTTGCCTTACCGACATACAAGACATCACCGTTTGACCTCAGCATACGATACACTCCAGGTTTGTCAGGCAGGTATCTGCGTTCGCGTGCACCCATTGGGTACGCACGGTAAAAGTGAACATGTATGGGCATCTCTTTGAGCCATTTCACCAGCTGCTCAAACGTGTTTACCGTGTATTCTTCCTTCAAGGATTTTATTAATTCCCGCCATATCACGGCCGTAGCAGCAATGTGGTCACAACAACGTCTTTGCTCTTGAACAGAATATCCGTAATAGCCAGCAAGTGCTCGGATTCCTCTGCGTGGCAAAGCTGGAAAAAGTCTGCGTGCGATTTCATGGGTACAGATGATATTTAACGGAAAATCGCGCCGAGACCCGTGGTGTTCATGCAGGTCACGTAAGAAGGGCTCTTCAAACTTGGCATAATGTATAATTACCGGGCATGTCTCCATATTATCCAATTGTGCGATGTCTTCAACGGTTGTAACAAGTTTCTGCCACACGTCCCCAGCAGAAATACCCGATGCGATCTTGTCCTGACAGATACCGGTAACTGCCTGTATGTGTTTCGGAATCATCTGTTCACAAGGTGGTTTCACAAAATATGTTTCCATTCCTCGGGTAGGCTTCTCTCCACATAAAAAGGTGTCTGACCTGGCCCATCCTATTTCTATGACATTCCCCTTCTGGGGATTCGCGCCGGTAGTCTGACAATCGAGAAACAGCACTATCAAATCTTCCAAATTCATGATCATATAATCATCGGTAATAGGCAGGACATTGAGAGAACTCCTCATTAACCATGATTAATGCCAGAACCCCTCCAGAATTTTGCCGATCGCCTTATCATGAGTAACATCTTGAATATACCATTCCTGCGGCAACAAGGACCGGTATGGATCTCGCACGAACCGCGTATCAATGAGAAGGATTGCGCCTCGATCAGTCTCAGACCGAATTACCCTGCCGGCAGCCTGCAAGACCTTTATCATACCCGGAAACTGATATGCGAACGCAAAGCCACACTCATTCATTTCATCAAAATAGCTTCTGATTAATTCCCGTTCCAAGGAGATACCCGGCATGCCGACACCGACGATGACGGCACCTGTCAACCGTTCACCGATAAGGTCGATCGATTCAGCAAACACGCCACCCATGACCGCGAATCCGACGAGATGATTACCTATTGTCTTGCTAAATTGCCTGAGGAATTGTTCCCTGTCATGCTCAGACATGTGAGAGGACTGAACGAGTGTGGTAATGCCCGGTCTACACAGGTGAAAGATATCGTAAATCATTTTCATATACTCATAGGATGGGAAGAATACAAGGTAGTTTCCCTTTTTTGCATCAACGAGAGCGCAAATCGCATTAGCAACCGCTGATTGAGTATATGCACGGTGCTTGAATAAAGTAGAGACACGACTGGCAACCATGACACACAGTTTATCCTGTTCAAACGGCGATGGCAATGTCAACGTTGCTGCAGTATCATCACAGCCGAATGACTCAATGAAGTATTGCATCGGGTTCAACGTGCCCGAGAAGAAAATAGCTGAGCGAAATTTTTCGAGCGTCTCCCGTAGATACCGGGAAGGATCAATACAAAACAGCTTCACGCATAGATCTCTACCCGTGTATCCATAACATGTTGCATAGTTGCGTTCGTATCGGTCAGCAGTTCTTAGAAACGTCCGCGCTTCAAAATACATATCCATCAATTGCGCTCTGAACGGAGTGGGCTGGTTTAACAACAACCATTCTTCCGATAACTTCGTAAAGCGCTTAAGAAGAGAGCATAAATCGAGAGGCGGTTCTCGCTCAGCAATCGGTTTCTGTTCCTGCTCGCAGAGCGTCCTTTTTTTTATCATCCAGGTATTGATCTTCCCAAGCACACCGTATACCTTCCTGAGCTTGCTTTTCAGTTCACTTCTGAGTTTTTGAATCTGATGCATTGATAGTTCTGTCGAATACATCTCACGCGCCCGGTCAACGAGATTGTGCGCTTCGTCTACGAGCACAACGTAATCCTTACTGCCATCTTCGAAAAACCTTCTGAGATATACATCTGGATCAAATGCATAGTTATAATCACAGATTACACATTCGACCCAGAGACTCAGCTCTAGGGCAAACTCAAATGGACACACCATGTGCCTTTTCGCAAGATGAATGATCATATCCCGCGTGAAGCTGTCGTGCGTGAACGCATCGTGCAAAGCGCTATTGACACGGTCAAAGTGTCCCCGGGCATATCTACAATCATCAGGATTGCATACCTTATCTGTATTAAGACACATCTTCTCCTTTGCGGTCAAACTGAGTGACTTTAATTTCAACCCTCGTTCTCTGAGGATGTCCAGCGTAGCTTCAGCTGCCTGCCTGCCGGTCGTACGGGCAGTCAGATAAAAAATCTGTGATGTGTGTCCTTGTGCAATCGCCTTGATCGACGGCACAAGCACAGCCATTGTTTTGCCGATACCGGTCGGTGCCTGAACCAAAAGCTGACCGCGTTGTTCGATAATTGCCTCTGTATTCGCAAACATCTGTTCCTGACCAGGTCGAAAAGTCTCAAATGGAAATTTAAGTTTCTTCATCGAGGCATTCCGAGTATCTGTCCATGAAACGATCATACGAGCCCACTCGAGATATTGTGAAACGAGAGCATTAAAGAACTCCTCGAGTTCATCTATTTCAAACGAACGCCTTACTTCGCGTTTTTCATTCTGTCCAAGGTGATAATAGGTTAACTGCACATCAATCATTTCTAGGTTGTTCTGTTTAGCGTATATGTATGCGTAGCACTTTGCTTGTCCCCAGTGGTATCCATCCTCTTGCTGAACAAGAGGGGTCAGGTCTTTTCTGGTCGTTTTTATCTCATCGATGATGACGCGATCTGGATAGATGTACACGCCATCAATCCTCCCTGAGACCTCGAGCACAAAATGATTGGTCTCCACCCGATGACGCACAGTGACTTCTGTGGAATAGTCCTTAGGTCGTGACTTCTGTATCGCTTGATGTGCGTGGATGGCATCGATAGGACTACTGAGACCGAACGTTGTCATGTCTAGGTCACCCGACCTGAGCGTATACGCTATCAGCTCCCGTACCGATAACCTGAGCATGTGCCTTCTTGCTGTGCGTTTAGTCATTGAATCACCAATGAAAATGCAGTTCGAAATAGTAGTTAACTATAATTCAGTCTTGAGTAGTTGTCAAGATTGACAATCAATTGTATAAGGTCAGACTGTCATGCATAATGAGGCGCCCTATCAAAGGAAGACAGATTTAATCTCCAAGAACAAAAACCACACCGCTCACTTCGACAATTGTCGAAGTGCCGTATTGACATCATTATCTAAATAATCCTAAAAATAGCTGTACAAAATATAAAATGATTGGTACACCCAACACCAGAATCCAGAAGACCCAAAGTCTCCTTTGTCGCTTGGGCTCTGGACTCTTTCTCCATTTGACGTTCAGCAGTTCTTTCTCTATGGGAAGGCTATCAATTATTCTCTCTGCATCATGCACCCTTGTCTTTGGAGCAAAGATTATGTATTCGACTCCAGGTCCAGCAGCCGGAAAAACAGCCGCAAGTACGATGCCCGTAATTGCACCCTGTTGTAGATAGCACGGAATATCATTCTCACGTAATGTATTGATCACCATGTCTGCAACAAATGGTTGTTGATGCCTGAAAACCTCCACAAATTTCATGTTTGAAGGAACACTTTCTGCTTTCGTGCTCAATTCTGTCTCTTCTGGCAGTTTTTCAACGAGCGGTACATCACAATCCGCACACTTTGTAATACCTGGTTTGTACTCAGCCCCACACCGAGGACAAAACATAGTCTACCTCACTCGCCAAATATGAAGATTCGCCTCCGGTTCTATTCCTCTCCTCCTGTGAATGAGCTTTGCTCATAGCTTCTGTGGAACAGCACATAGCCGGGCCATTTTTTTCTCAACTCAACGCACCACCTTGTCAGAAGTTTCTTTCTATTTACATTTCCTGCTTTGACAAAAAGACCAGCCTGGAGTGCACCGGTCCGCATATGTCCTAATATTTTTTTGTGTTTACATATTTCTGGTTCATGGCATTCACTGCAGTCATTGATATTCTTTTTTGTAGCACAGACCTTCATCTCACATTTATCCCTTCCCCCGCCTTTTAGGCAACCCGGACATAGAGGCATCGCCTTTATCGAAACAAATCCTTTCATAAACTCGTCAAAATCAAAATCCTGTGGAGCCCATTCTGCCAGACCATAATCCTTGATAAGCTTCTCATATTCCTTTGTTAGTTTCCTCAGAACTCCATTACCCACAATGCAACTGCCACACCAAATTCCACAGTAGCCTATCTGATCTTTAACATTTTCAAATGTGTCATTGTTCAATTTATGCGAACCCATTCATGTCCTTTCGCAACACATCAATTATACCTCTATTTCACCACAACTGCAAGCATGAACTTTCGATTTCCAAATTCTTCGAATGTCAACTTGAAAATATCGCCTGTCCCGAGTTTTTTCGAGGGAAATTTATCGAGACAAGTAAACCGAGAGAACGTCTCGCCCATAATGAACATAGTGAGATGAATTCGTTGAGAGGACATAACTCTATCTGTTTCGTATCTTCCAGATTAGAATCTCAACGAGGCACCTATGAAAAAATAATTCACCCAGGTAAAGCTGTACACCTCATCCACATCAGCACCGCCCTCAAGGACTCGATAACCGGATTTCAGTGACAACCTGTCGCTAATGTCACTCAAGAGCGCTATCGATATATCTTCTGCTCTACCTTGAGGAGCCGCAAGCGCATCACCATCCAGTACCAGTGCCAGCGGCTCAACAAACCTCCACTCAAAGCTGAATCTGATGAGCGGGACAAATCCAATGTTTGTTTTTTCCGACCTGTGAGTCGAATCAGCAGAATCAACAATGCTGATTGCAGCATCACGGATTTTTGCGGTTACCCCCAAACCGAGGTGCATATTGTCTCGCATAAACCAGCGATACTGATATGACAGACGGTATGAATTGAATCGGAAAACACCGTTCAACAGTACATTGGGCGCGAATGATTCATCTTCAAAAATGACTTCGCGATCCACACTTCCTGTGGCATGAAGGGTAAGCGGAGCGATCAGAATTGAAATCGAATTTCTCTTGTTAAAGTAATACGTCAACCGGCCCCGGATAAACCATGCTGGGTCAGTCTCCAATTCCTCGGAAAACGAAATCAAGGTGCCGCCGGTATTAGGAATGCGGATATCATTGTATCCACTCAGAGCCGCACCCGATTCGATATCAAACTCAAATCGTGGTAATGCATCTGCGAATGCACCCAGTATAAATAAAACAAAAACTATATTGTTTCTCATTGTTCCTCCACTCAATTATCTAGAATTCTCAAACCAAGTCAATATGTACAATTTTCTCTATGTTGATAGAGAAAGATAGAAAGCAAACAAAATATCCAATCCGCATTCTGCAATCAACAATGACAAAGCCTAGTGCCAATGCCGATTTTTCCAAAATCTTAATTTTGGCGAAAAAACGAGCATCCCGTCCATAACGAGACCGCATTATCTACAGTGGCTTCCATCAATTCTTCACTTTTAGTCCAAATCGCCGATTCTCCAATGCTTCCCTTCTCAGAAATCTGCCCATGGTCTTCTAATGTAGAATGACTGTTGAAATATATCGCCTGTATCGAGCGTGTCGAGATGCCTGTCCCGAGTTTTTTCGAGGGGAGTAAATCGAGATATGGAAATCTTGAAGAACTGAAGGGACCCGATCCCTTTGCCACAGGAGAGGGTCTAGTATTCGCCACGATTGAAAAACAGAATCGCAAAAAATATTGCCGTCACGCCGAAAGCTAACAAAAACCCGCAATCAAGAACTATTGGAAAGGTAGAAATCCCGAGGATGATTGTACGCAGGAGATCAACACCATACGATAGGGGGTTGATTACAATTACGGTCTTTAGCCAAGGGGGGAGTCCGGAAATCGGAAACATTGCCCCACTCAAAAAGAACATAGGCATGACGAGGAAATTCATAATGGTGCCGAACCCTTCAAACGAGGTCATCCGGCTTGCAATAACAATACCGATACCAACGAGAGCAAAAGAAATCAAGAACATCACTGGAATCAGCATCAATATTCTGTACCAGATAATGGGTACTTTGACCAGAGGTGCAAAGATGAGAATTATAGTGCCCTGCATAACAGAAAGCGTACTGCCGGCGAAGGCTTTACCCAAAGCAATGGCGGTGCGCGGCACCGGCGCCACTAAAATCTCTTTCAAGAATCCAAACTCCCGATCCCAGATGATGGAGATTGCCGATTGAATCGAAGTGAAAATCAAGGTCATGGCGATAATGCCGGGAAAGATATATTGGGTGTAATTGAAACCCTGAACACTTTGAAAAGAAGGACGCAGACCCATACCTAAGATGAATAACCAGAGAATGGGCCGGACAATGGAACCATAGAGCCGACTTCGCTGACGGATATAGCGGATCAATTCGCGCAGCCAGACTATGTAAATGGTATTCCAGTCCATTAGCGCATCCCGCGTACGTGCCGCATTCGGATTCGTAATAGGTCCCTGCCCGAAGCATTCTCGGCACGGATTTCGCGGCCAGTCAGTTTGAGAAAGACATCGTCGAGGGTTGGACGGCGCACACCGACTGCCGTAATCGGCACTTTGGCGTTTTTTACTAATAGGGGGACGAATTCTTCGCCATTAGCCATTTCGAAATGGAGACCCGAGGAATCGCACTGGACTGCAACCTGATACTTATCGCCTAGCTCCTTTTGGGCTAAGGCGTCGTTCTGGGTGCGTACGGTTACGATATCGCCTTTAACCATTCGCTTCAGATTATCCGGCGTATCCAGGGCAATGATTTTGCCGTAATCGATAATCGCAATGCGATCGCAGTTCTCGGCTTCGTCCATGTAATGGGTGGTGAGAAAAAAGGTGATATTCTTGGTGCGGCGTAAGGTATGGAGATAATCCCAAATTCTGTTCCGGGTCTGAGGATCTAAACCTAAGGTCGGCTCGTCTAAAAACAAAACCTTGGGCTCGTGTAGTAATCCCCGCGCAATCTCTAACCGTCGTTTCATGCCACCTGAGAAAGTGCGTACGAGACTGTTGCGCCGATCTTCGAGTTCAGCCATCTCCAGCACTTGATTGATTCGCGAGGTTCTTTCTTTTCTCGGAACCTTATAGATTATCGCATGGAATTTCAAATTCTCATAAGCAGTTAACCGGTCGTCGAGGCTTGGATCCTGAAAAATGATGCCGATGGAGCGGCGCACGTCTTTCGCAGACTTGAGCACATCGAAATCGGAAATCCAGGCACGGCCCCTCGACGGCTTCAAAAGAGTGCACAGTATTTTGATGGTCGTGGTCTTGCCCGCACCGTTGGGTCCCAAGAAGCCAAAGGTTTCACCTTCGTTGACTTCAAACGAAACACCGTCCACTGCCCAGAGCCCGTTAAAATTCTTGGCTATATCTTCGACTCTAATCATCAACACAGATTTCCTTTCCTGGTGATTATAATATACGGGGTCAATTGAATGTCAACCTTGTTACTGATGAGCGGAAATTAAAAAAATTGGCAATTCTTTCATAGATCCCTATGCCCTCCTCTCTGTGATCTTTCATTCTATTACAATAGGGTAAAAAATGTCATTGTTTCATTGGTGTTGAGATTTTACCTAATTAGACATTGCATCTTCTACTCTACTACCCTTGGTTCTCTTGCCTCCTTAATGAACGCTATGGATTTCAACTCATCACTGGACTTGATGGCCGTCCTAACTACTGCACCCGTGGCGATACCCAATATAGTACCCACAGCCAGGACAATATTTTGCTCACGCTCTTCTGCTGGTGTAGTCGGTTCAAAAAGTGTGCGTAATCCGAGTAAAGTTACTGCAAACACTGAACACCCAATGATGAATAAAGCAGATCCAATGCCACATCCCCAACTGGCCGCCGGGTGACAATATCGATTGACCTCACTCTTTGTGACTGGAAACCCCAGTGCATCATATGCTACAATTTCCCATTTTTTCTCGAACCTTTCTTTTGATTCCTTGATCTCCTCGTATCTATCTATATAATCCCGCAGCATCATGATTGTATTCTCATCCCTGTTGACTGCGGCAAACTTCTGCTGTGCAGCCAGTATTTCAATCTCACATCCACCGCCTTCGATGCCATAGAAGTGCGCAGCCTTGAAATCATTTATCCCTTGAAACAAATTAAACTGCTTTCGCTCTTGAGGGTCAATCGTTTCACCGACACGTTGGCTGACGACAGTCAGTTCTGCTCTCTCGTAGGCTAAATAGTGTTTTGCCGTGTATGTACAGTTGAGCAAAAAGAAGACCAGCACAATAACACCTACCATTCGCCTCATTGTTCCTCCCATCTACAAATTTACACTACAATTATTCTAAATGGAATATTGTAGGTTGGTTCAATTTCTAATCCTCATCAATCTGCCTATTTCTTGAAGTAAAAAACATATAATGGTCTTATCGCACACAACACCAATAAGGCGACAAACCACCATATGCTCAACATCATTATTTGCGGTATCAGCTTTACAATGATAAGAATGACAAGCATAGCGCACGCTTGAACCAATTTAATATCAAAGATGGTCAATTTCTTCACTCTTTGATTCATATCTTCAAAGATTGTCATTTATCACCTCCTTTCATAGAATAATGTCTGCTCGATTTCCATAACAAACTGGCATAGTCCTTTGAAAGGCACCAACTTCTGCTCGAATAGATCTACTTGGAATCGGTAGAATATCAAGCTTACTCCCGTTGTCAAATAGCCTGCTCTCGTATTTATCCTTAACAGCTTAAATCATAAAAAATACGGAGGAGCCTGACGCCAACATCATCTCAAAAAGAGCAGTTTCTCTTGAGCGATATATTCTCCTGTGCCTCCAGCGCGGCTCACCACCGATCTCAGGAAGTAGACACCACTTGGCAACGGCCGGTGGGCTTCATCTGTTCCATCCCAGATGATCTGCATGGTGCAAGGTGCATGGGGCATAGTGCAATTCAAATTCCTTACTAGCCGTCCTGAGATATCGTAAATCTTCAGCTCTATGCTCTTAGCGCTGTGCTCTATGCCAAAGCTGATAGTCGTCAGCTTTCGGAATGGATTTGGATGAACTTGGAGCAATGAGACGCGAGCATTGATATTTGATATTTGTTCTACTTCTTTTATCCCCACTACCGGCTCTATGCTCCTAGCGTATTTGAGACGATCATTAGTCGCATCACGATAAGCAATATGAGCATAGCCTTCACCATCGATAACAAGCGAGGCATACGTACCTACATCCCCTACAGTATCTACATCTTCAGAAATCCAGTCAGTAGTGGTTCGCATCGCGAATTTTAGGTCTCCACTCCCATAGTAGGCAACAAATTTTTCTCCCGCAGCGATGACAATACTACTACCATAAGTATTCCAACCGCCACCGGTTCCAATATTTTCTTCAGGCTGCCAGCCACCTAGATCTTTGAAACGGTAACAAACCGCACCAAAATCATCCTTGTCATAGGCAACATGGGGATAGTTTGAACCATCAACTGCAATCGAGGTGAAGGTAGGATCTGTTGTATTCGACACCAACTCTACCGATTCCCATACATCGCCAGACTTTTTCCTGTATTTCACACCTTCATCAGAATAGACAAAACAGATATGCGGATCATCATTGGCATCAATCGCGATATCGTTTTGCCAACCTGCTGACACATTGCGATAATAAAGAATAGGAGAACCGTAATTATAATAAACATAGATAATATGAAATAATGAACTGTCGATGCCTGGAGTAATCGCCACATTTATATAACCTCCTGAATTAGATGAAACAAGGGTATTAGGAATCTGTTGGGTAGACCAGACCCCACCTCCCAGATGTTTGGCCCACAGTAAATAATCACCCGTGGCAGTATACTCCATACTTATCAAGGCATGTGCAGTATCCCTGACCATGGCAAGGTCGACCATTCGGCAGTAGGTAAAGTAATTCACCACCTCGATTGGATATGGCCCGTACCACACACTACCAGATTTATAGATATGGTAAAAATGGTCATCATCAACAAAATAGAGGATATGGGGATTATTATTGCTGTCCACCCCGATACAGGCACTCTTACCCGAGGAATCACTATACGGAACCTCGATTTCCCAATCTCCGAAACTAAGAGCAGGAATGAAAATTGCAATTAATATCAATAATTTATTTCTCATATCCACCTCCTTTGTAATCAATAGTAACGAGATTTTCATCAATGTCAACTGGGAGTTTTGCCATAGGTATCAAGCGACGCAAGCTGAAAGCCTCAAAATAAGGTAAGAGTGCTAAAATGTTGTGTATCGCCTGTATCGAGCCTGTCGAAATGAGTCAATCGAGATGCCTGCATCGAGCAAGTCGAGATGCCTGCATCGAGCAAGTCGAGATGCCTGCATCG
>Ga0111198_1025_pt1 | contig 34104 bp, 33 predicted proteins | sample DeeMarSWOR324_28_FD_80370 | JGI IMG/M metagenome (GOLD analysis project Ga0111198, IMG submission 80370) | candidate division WOR_3 bacterium SM23_60
GATATCAAGATCAAGGGCAAAACAGATACGCTCACCTCAGCCTACTTTGCTATTGATGTAACCGATCCGCTTAATCCAGACTTCTTGTGGGAATTCACTGCTTCAGACCTGAACCTCACAGTCTGCTATCCAACCGTAATTAAGGTGAGAAATTCCTGGTATCTAATTTTCGGATCTGGACCAGAGATTTGCGCGGGCGAATGTGCGGTCGGTGTCCACGCAACGGTTTACGTGCTTGATCTGGCAACTGGTGCACTCCGCCAGAAATGGGCATTCCCTGATGACCAATCATTCATCACTAATATCTTTGGCGTTGACTGGGGCATGGATTACTCAGTCGACCGCGTCTACTTTGGTGATTGCTACCATGATCTCGCAATTGAAGGCGAGTGGGGTGGTAAGATCTACCGCATCGACACCAACAACGAAACGAATCCTGCCGTCTGGGACACGAATTTTGTCTTTGATATGGAACGTCCGATCACTGCCGAAGGAACTATTGCGACCGATGACTACAACCATTTGTGGGTATACTTTGGGACTGGTCGATTTTTCTCAGAAATAGACGAAGTCGACGCGACAACTCAACGCTATGTCGGTTTCCGCGATGATACAACACGCGCAACAACCGTTGCCGGGCTGTACAATGTGACTAGTGTCAAGGTTGACACAAATGACAACATTATATTCCCAAGTGGTCACACTGGTTCATTTGCCGACTTGATAGATACAGTCAATGCTCACGGTGGTTGGTGGCGTGAGCATTTAGGCATGCACGAACGAAATCTCACTACCTCACTGGTCTTTGGCGGTGCCGTGCTCTATACAACCTACCTTCCGAGTCATGATATCTGCTCATACGGTGGAACCGGACGTCTGTACGCCCTGTACTACCGCACTGGTACTGCGCACATTAATCCTTCGTTCTTGCGGGCACAGGGTAACTTGCACTATCCGTACTGCGTTGATGTTGGTCAGGGCATGCCGTCTGAACCGAGTCTCTATGTCAGCGGTGATCAGATCAAGGTCTTTATTCAGGCCGCCGGTGGTATCGTCACGCCGGAAACAGGTCTACCTGGTTTACCGCGAACCGGTGTCATTCTCTGGAAAGGACGTTAGATTTACTTAACACATCAGGGTTGAGTCAGGTCTTCGCCCAGCGAAGACCTGACCCCCTGAGCACAAGTACTACATTCATTCTTCAATAAGTGCGCCAAAGAATAACCCGGCCACAGATATATACTAATCCAATTGTCATATCGTCGCTTCCTTAGTCTGACAATGGAACTATCCGACCATCCGACGATAAGACTAATGTGTAATGGCAGGGATGCGCTGCGAAAGACTTCTCGACTCACTACGTTCGCTCGAAGATCAAACGGTTACCGTTCGAGTGAGCGCAAAGCGCTACGAATGCTGCGAGATCATCGTTCGAGCAAGCTCGACCACTACATTACCTATAGCGAGAACCATTCCAGCTATTTCAACTATCCACCAATACAACTAACGTGTAGCGTACGAGCCTCACTTGACATGATTTAAAAAATGTTTATAGTCTTTCAACGGAGGCACGTCATGAACAAACTACCCAAGCACATGCTTATGTTTGTCTTCGCAGCACTCATACTACACTGCGGAGGTGACAAAAAGGAAAAAACCGTAACGTCCGGCAACACACCGCCGGTAGTGACAGCAATCACGCTCCTGCCCATGAAACCAACGGTGCAGACCGAAATAACCGCGCGCATTCTAAGCACTGACGCAGATGGTGATGACGTGAGCTACGAAATTAAGTGGTTTGTCAATGAAAGACAGATTGGCGAAGGCATGTCCTTTGCCTACGATGAAGTACAAAAGGGTGACCGGATCTTCGCCGCCGTAACACCGTACGACAGCAAAGATTGGGGTGATGAAGTGAGGTCTGACGAAATCGTTATTGGTGGTTCGCCTCCGAAAATACTATCCCTGCAAATTGCCCCAGAGTCGCTCTATGTAACCACACCACAGGTAGTCGTAACCGCACTCGCCGAAGATCCAGACAATGATGAAGTCAGGATAATCGTCCACTGGATGATAAAAGACAACCTACTTCCCGACACGTCCAATACATTGATCCTCACCGGACGCGGTCTCAAGAAACATGACATCATTACTGGTTCGGCGTTCCTTGACGATGGTGAGTTTCGGTCCGAGCCGTTTCCCTTTGAATTCGAAATTTCCAATGCACCACCGGTCTTCCGGACAATCACCGATTCAGTGAAAACAAAACCAGATAGCATCTACTATCCGCTTCCCATTTTTGACCCTGATAACGACAAACTGACCTACGAGATTCTCGAGGCACCGGACGGCATCATGGTCAACGAAAACGGCATCGTGTGTGGGAGTGCCGGGGACATTGAAACATTTGAAATAGTTATCCGTGCTCAAGATCCTGAGGGCGCCTACCTCGACGCCAAATTCACCCTCACTGCCCGCTAACTACCAACCCCCTCCAGCACTACCCACCCCACTACCCACGCCACTACCCACGCCACTACCCACCATGACTCGTATCTTAATGCAACAAAATCCGCCGTGCAAAAAATGTTGCATTAAGGAAATTGGGATGCGGTATTCCAAACATTATTGACAAACAACGGCAGTCACCGTATAATAATATGGAAGGGGAAAATGGATGTTGTTGAGCTAATTCAGAAAGGAAAAATCAGAAGATACCTCTGTTCACGGGGAAAGCTGTCATACCCTGGTGCGATCAGTCACATCACACAACGTGCACCCGGACGCGAAAAGCTTTTTGTTGAGGGAAGCGATTACGTATTTATGCTACATTTGTTGAAAAGAAGCGCGCTTGAATTCAAACTGAAATTCTTCTCTTTTGCACTTATGTCGAATCACGTACATCTTCTATTTCAGCTACTAGAAGATAACCTCTCTCGAGCAATGCAGCATCTCTTTCACACGTATGCATGCTACTTTAACAGTAAATATGAAAGAAAAGGCCATACAGTCTGTGGTCGTTATCGTCAGGCTTTGTGTTTCGATGAAACGTATTTACTAGCCTCTTCTGTATATATACATATCAACCCGGTTGTCGCCGGCATCGTGAAGACTAGTGCAGACTATCGGTGGTCATCAATAGTACCGTTTGTTACACCCTTTGCCGAAAAAACATTCGTCGATTATAAGTTTGTACTCAATCTATTAGACCGTAATATTGAATCAGCCCGGCTATCATATAGGGAACTCATGAATAGATCAATCGCCATTAAAATGAAAAATTGCAGGGATAATAAGGGTGCAATAGAAGAATTCAGAGGCAAGTTCCTAAAGCCACTTAAGGATGTAGCCTATTTCGATAACATGCATCAAAAATCAATAACAATGGAACTGGCGACTCACGATTTTACACAATATAAACGCAAGCGTCACCCTGAGACAATTGCCGCAAAAGCATACGTCATCCAACAACTTAGAGCTAAGGGATATACTATAGCACAGATTGCTGAGAGACTAGGTATCTGCAGACAGACTGTCTACCGCATTTCACAAAAGCATCTGCCTTAATGCAACAAAATCTGCCGTGCAAAAAATGTTGCATTAAGGATATTACCAACAAAATCCGAAAAAAGGGCGGTCATGAATGACCGCCACACGTTTTTTCGATTGTTCGAGCAGTACTACCTCGTGCTCGTTACTGTCCGAATGAAGGGTTATGTCAGTTTTAGAACAACGCGTTGTATTTGTGCTGTCTACTTTTTCGGATGATCCGGATCAGGAACCGCTGCGCCAACTGGACATACTGCCGCGCACTGCGGTTCATCGAAGTGCCCTTCACACTCAATGCACTTATTGAAATCAATAATGTAAATAGGATCACCTTCGGTGATCGCCTGCACTGGACATTCGGGTTCACAAAGCCCGCACGCAGTACACTCATCAGTAATCTTATATGCCATTATACCTCCTTCGTAAACTACGTATTATAGCTATCTCTGGACTTCTGTCAATATTGTCGTTCAACGATGACGAGCGCAAGCGGACTTCCCTCAAGCGGTGTTGAAACCAATTCAACTCGCGCACGAAGCCGGCGTTTCGTCAGTTCAGCCTGTGCCTCGGAAAGCTCTCTTTTCTGATCCGGCGACTTGAAAAAAATCGCCCGACCCTGAGGTACGAGCAATCGATCAATTGTCGCAAGCATCTTCTGGATTGAACCAACGGCCTTGAGCAAAACGAGGTCAAAGGTTCGGTCTTGACACTCTTCTGCGCGCTCAGCGATGATCTCCATGTGCCGAAGCTCAAGTTTCCTCGCCAGCTCCTCAAGGAACAACGCCTTTTTTTGAGTAGACTCAAAGAGCGTATAGTGAATGCCCGGCGTGAAGAGTTTAAGTGGAACCGACGGAAAGCCGGCACCGGCACCAACATCGCATACAGTCCGGCAGTGGGAAATGTGCTGCAGCGCGACGAGCGAGGGAAGAAAGTGCCGACGGCTAATGCACTCGTAATCGCCGCGGGAAATCAGGTGAACTTTTCCCTGATACGCGTAGAGCAACGCTGTGTACTTTCCAAACTGCTCAATGATTCTCGCATTAAAGGGAATTTTGAGTATCTCTAGTCCACGCTCCAGCTCACGAATCTCTCTCGTGATGTCGTGCGGTTCACTGCGAACCATCTTCCTTGAGATTCTCCCATAACGCATCCATCTCTTCGAGGGTTATGTCGCCAAGGTCTTTCCCGCGTTCTTTTAATGCCTCGAGTACTTTGCGAAAGCGTTCAATGAACTTTTTGTTCGCGTGTTTTAGGGCGTCCTCAGGGTCAACAGAGAGATGGCGGAGTACATTCACACACGCAAAAAGCAAATCACCGCACTCCTCAAACAGACGGTCTTCCCCAACACTCGCCTCTACTTCACGTATCTCCTCGAGAGCCTTTTCCAGCGCACCGACGTGCGACTTCCAATCAAAACCCAACCGGGCTGCACGCTCTTGAATAATCATTGCCGCCATGAGTGCCGGCAGCATCTTCGGAATGCCCGTAAAAATATCCCTTTTACTTTCATGCCAGTATTTGAGCACCGCTTCTTTGTCGGCCAGGTCTTTGCCCTCGAATACGTGGGGATGCTTTTTCCGGTATTTCTCGACCGTATCACCAACAAGTGTATCCAACGTGATACTATGTTCGTCCTCGAAGATCTTGGCTACAAAGAAACCGAGAAAAAGAACATCGCCAATCTCCTCCTTGATTGCGTGCTCGTCGTGACTATCTATTGCCTCAACCAGTTCGTATGATTCTTCAATTATCTTACTCTTAAGTGATGCTAAGGTCTGTGCCCGGTCCCAGGGACATTCCGTTCGTAATGTTTCCACTAAGCTAACGAGCGACTGCAGTTTCATACTACGATATCGTTGATTACTCCTCGGAATCTACAACGGATGCGTCGGGCTCTTCCAATGTTACATCGTGCGGCCGGGTGAATTCCGTGTAAAAATCTTCTTCGAAATTAAGACAGCAGAGAAGCCGACCACAGAGGCCTGATATCTTACTTGGCGACACGTACAGTTTCTGGTCACGTGCCATACGTAGAGAAATAGATTTCAACTCGTGTAAAAAGGTTCTGCAACATAGATTTCGCCCGCACGGACCAATGCCGCCAAAAAGTTTCAAATAGTCTCTACTGCCAATCTGCTTAATGACCACACGCTTGTTTAGTTTCTGAGAAATAAAGCGATGCAGTCTTCTGAACTCGAGCCTTTTCTGAGCAGTAAAATAGAAGATGACCCGTTCCTCGTCGAATTGACAGTGTGCATATACTGGTTTCATCGCATACTTAAATTCCTCAACTGCCCGACGCAGTTCTATCAAACAAAACTCTTCATACTCTTTTAGTTCCTTACGTTTCTCCATGTCGTCAGGAACTACTTTTCTGACGATTTCACCGTACACCTCAGCATCATCTTCATCCGTGCTGACAATCCTGCCAACATCAATACCCTCCTTACTTTCAATCACAACGAGAATACCGAGCGGATACTGCACATCACTGTTACACGTCTCAACGCGGAATGGTGTGATTTCAATATTGTACTTCATTCTTTCGGAACAAGATACACCTGTTCCCCCCGTTTTATCATCCCTAAATCGTCACGCGCCTTTGCTTCAAGAACAGCACCTCGCTTGTACTCATTTATCCGATCACGTAAAACCTCATTCTCAGCCTGCCGAATGAGAACCTCCCGTTCCATCCTTTTCTCGGCTCTTCGTAGAGACCCGTAGGTATACGCACGCTTGCCAAAGTAGAATAGCGGAAACGCAATGACTATCAAAATGAGCACCCATCGCAGTCGTGGCTGAATGCGTTTCCGTCTCTTCCTCATAGTCTCTCACGCCGACCGATAGTAGTGGTAACGACGTCGATAGTAGCTACTCGTGATATCAATACCATTCAAAACGAAGCCGATAACCTTCTCGCCGCTTCGTTCAATTTCATTCTTCACATCAATTACCGCTTCGCGGTTAGTCATCTGTGCCTTCACGACAACGAGAACTGCATCACATATTCGTCCCAAGACGCGCGCATCAGCCACACCAAGTGTTGGAGGTGCGTCAATAATTACAAACTCAAAACTGGCTTTGAGCTTCTCAATCATCTGTACCATTTTCTCTGAACCGAGGAGTTCAGCTGGATTTGACGGTATCGTTCCGCTCGTGATGAAACTGAGATTGTGAACGCTATTTCGCACGATCGCGCTCTCCAATTTCAGGCGACCGATGAGCACATCGGAAAGGCCGTGCCGGTTGTCGGTAACGTACTGAGCAAAATAGTTGTGGAGCATCGGCCGTCGAAAATCACAATCGACAACGATAACCTTATGGCCTTGCTGTGAGAGCGTAATAGCTAGATTGATGCACGTTGTCGTCTTTCCCTCTTGCGGAATCGTCGATGTAACGAGCAACGTTTGAATTGGGCGTGCGGTCGTGGCAAATGCGATATTGGTCCGCAAGATTCTGTACGCTTCAGCAATCTCTGAATGAGGTTCTTCAACCGTAGCGATCAATGCACGCTCTTTGCCCTTCATGAGCGGAATCGAAGCAAGTACTGAGGAACCTGTCAGTTCTTCGAGTTCTTTCGCGGTCTTAACTGACGTATCGAGTCGCTCCTTGAGAATCACACCGCCGACACCAATCATCAAACCGAGCAGCACACCAAGCACTGCATTCAAAACAGGTCGCGGATGAGTAGGCCTTTCTGGGACGTTCGCCACATCAATAATCCGTGCTTCGCTTATCTGCATTGCCTCAGCTATTTTCGACTCTTCGAGTTTGCCAAGCAGCATTGTGTAGATATTTTCGTTTGCCATCTTCTGGCGCTCTAGTTGCGCAAGTTCAACTTCCGCTTCGGGAAGCTGTTTGAGCCGAGCATTTTGACGACCAATTATCTGGTTCAGTGCTGCGATGCGACTCTGGAGCGATATGGCGCGGGTTTCTTGATCGATAATTTGGGTAATGATCGATCGGAACACAGGATCGTCAATTGATGGTCCGGCGAGCACGATTTGCCTGGTCGCCTTTTGTAACTCCTCTTCGGTTTTCTGTATTTGTGCTTCAATACGAGGCACGTCGTTCGACCCAACATCGGTCTGCGCCATTTCTTGTTTTTGCAGCTCGAGCGTCTGCAATTTGTCTTTGAGCGACACAATAATAGGACTACTCGAGAGTGTCGGGAACGACGCCATTTGCTTGTACGCACCGTACGACGCTGCGTCTCGCGAGAGCTCTGCCTCAAGATTCTCAATCGCGCTCTCACTCTCATGCAACGCAACAATCGCACGTTCCCGCTCAGTCTCGAACTGGGCAAGCGATGAAATTATCTCATGTGCCGATGCATTGAGGAGAAAAATACCGGCTTTTTCTTTGTACTGCCGCAGATCCTCTTCTGCATGATTCAGTTCTTCGCCGAATATCAGTATCTGGCTCTCAATAAACTCCTTTGAACCACGCGCGACCTCACGCACAGTGCGGAGCGAGTAGTTAATATACTCGTTAGCGAGCGTATTGGCAATTGCAGCCGCCACCTGGGGGTTGCGTGATCGAGCCTTGAGGCGCACGAGCTGACTGTTTCTGATTTGGTCAACACGCACCTGCTTCTGTAGTTCGCGGGCACGTTTGTTAAGAGTCATGATGGTCAATTTCATGTTGTCGGCACGTTTTTCGTTGATGCGAAAACGTAGCGCGCCACTATCGTAGTGCTCGCCGACGGTACCCGTTCCAATAACCTCTCCTCGTGAGCCGACGATTGTGAATTCACTATTATGAAACCGCACATAGTACGTGCCAGGAGGACAGTCATCAGCAACAAAAACAGAATCAAAATAGGTTCGGTAGGAATCTTTGACCACGAAGTTCAGCCCCAGTTCTTTAACCACGGTCTGGGCTAGTGTTCGGCTCTGAATGATTTCAAGCTGACTCTCGACCGGGTCGATTTGCTTCTGACTGTAAATCGGGGAATAGAAGAGTGGCTTTGACTCCGAGAGGTCGAGCTTGAATGTTACTTCTGCTTCATACGTCTTGGGCAGAATGAAACTCATGAGCAGCGCCACGACTGCCGCGGCAGCAGTACAGACAGCTATCGGTCGGATGTGTTCGCGCATGATGTTGATGTAGTCAGTGAGGGTATATTGCTGTTTCACTGCGAGGCGACCAGATAGATTTGAAGAAGCAATGTTCCAACACTGAGGAACGCTGTCCATTCCTGAAAGGCAGCCATGAAGCGCCTCGGTACGATGACAATGTCACCCGGCTGCAAATAAAGCTGGTCCACATGTTGACCACTCTTCATTATTCGCTCAAAGTCGACTGTGCGCTCTGAGCCAATGTTGAGTATACGAATGCTGCCGAGTGTACCGTCCTCAGTCGGCCCACCCGCCTGCGCAAGGAGATTGGTAAGATTATCTCCATGTTTTACATAGTAGTGACCTGGTTGCATCACTTCCCCGAATACATTTATCCTGTAATAGAAATTGATTTCAACAACAACGTCAGCGTAATAGTCCTTGAAGGTATTAACTAAGTATGAATGGAGCGAGTCAGTTGCCATCTCGCGGACCGCCAATTTCCCTAAGAGTGGGATGTTCACATTGGTATCTGCATCGATGATGTACCACCCACTCAAATCCTCCTGACGCCATATCTTGACTTCCACCGCGTCATTGGGGAGAAGAAACACATTGCTGTGCATACAAAAAACCACAAAAATAGTGTTCAGCATGATACAAAGTATAGTAATTACGCCAGCAATGTCAAGTTACGGTTTACACCCGGAGTTTTTTGTCAGTGAGCACAACACCGTGCGTACGCGCGAGTCGCCGCAGTTCCCGGTACAACGTCAGCGCTCCTTGGTACACTGCGCCACGACCAGCCGGCGTAAAACGAAAGAGCGTCCTGAGTAATCTCTCATAGGTGCGGGGTAACAGCGGAAGTGAGAGCACCTCATCAAACATCACACGTTCGCTCTTGTAGTAATGCCGGTTCATGAGTCCTAACAGCAGAATTGATTCCCACCCTAAGAATGTCGCCAACCACAAGAAGAGGTCGTCATCGCGGTACCGGTATGCATTCTTGATCTTGCCCATGAGTTCGTGAAGCCATACCATATACTTCTTGATTGCCTTATTAAACGCCAGCGGGTCTTGTGTCGTGACCGCGCGCCGCAGTTTCTCGAACCACGCATTTTTTTCATATATAACTGCGTAGCTACGGTAGGAATCAGCTTCGATCGCCCAATTTGTAGTAACGCGCCGTGCCTCACCCAGTAACGTGCGTGCCGAGTTGTACGAGACCTCGACCGTCATGTCCTTGTACACATACCGTACGTCACGTGCCGTTTGCTTGCGCCTGGTTACGACGAACATCTCCAGATCTGAATACGCTCGGTCCTGATTCTTTGCCACCGAACCATATATGGCAATACCGAGAACCTGGTCCCCATATTTCTTGAGAATTTTTCTTTTTAGTGCGTGCGCAACACGAAGCCGGGCTCGGTGGTTCATACCTGTATCATAGTGATGATGGAATCTCTGTCAATGGAAAAACCTCTGCTTTGTTTTATCGTCTTGTCATTTTGTTAATTAATAAAATTATGAACAAAAAAGTACGTCACGGCGTGACCGTCTGTAACACACGCGTTGTCGTCACGTTTTGCAGTATCGAATCAACCCCAGATTTTCTTAATGTGTTGTTCGGGAAAACGTGGTGTGAGGTAACTAATAATGATCATCACAACAAATCCGACGACAATGCCGGGAATGAATCCATGAATGCCGAACGGCTTACCAACCGCCATCCAGATGAGCGCCGTCGCGCACCCAACAATCATTGCCCACACACATCCAGCTTTGGTTGTCCGTTTCCAGTATATGCCGAAAAGCAAGGGCCACAACGTCGTTGAAGCAATCACCGCCCAGGCAAATGCAGTTAGCGTAAGGACGAGAGCAGGCGGTCTGAATGCGATAACGAGCGAAACAACACCAATAACGACACTGCTCACCTTACCGTAGAAAAGGCTCTTGTCTCGGCTGAGTTCTTTGCGAAAACCGCTTTTGATAATATCTTGTATCAGCGAGCCAGATAAAATAATGAGCACGGACGAAAATGTTGACATACCGGCGGCGACGACGGCGGCGAGAACAATCGCTGAACCAAACGGCGATAGTACTGTTTTTGCCAGTGTCGGAATGGCGAGATCAGGGTTCTCGAGGCCAGGTACAAGCGCACGGGCAATCGCGCCGTTGCAGTAGGGTAGTAGCGCCATGCAGGTGCCGATGGTCGCAACGACGGTCCCGATCTTGAGAACGCGCACATTCTTGATCGAATAGAATCGCACAATGAGCTGAGGCATACCCCAGACGCCAAAACTCACAATCAAAGCATAGGATATCAACCCAGGCCACCCCCAGATGCCCGGCGTATACACCAATCCAGGATCAATCGCGAGCAGCGACTGATTAGCAGCACTCACGCCACCAATCGCCCGCACCGAGAATATGGTCAAGACGATCAAACCAATACCCATGACCCACGCCTGCAAAAAACTCGTCCACACGACGGCGAGATAACCGCCAATCGACACGTAAAAAAGAATGATAAGACCGGCCAGCAGTATACCGTACACATACGGGATGTTCATGAGCACCTCAAATATGTGACCCATGCCTTTGAGTATGCTCACGTTGTAGAAAACCATAAAAATGACGATGACAAACGCTGAAAAGATCAGTGCAAATCGCGATGCATAGCGCTCCCCAATGAATCCGGGTATGGTCATCGTGTTGAGTCGCTTCGTGAATCTTCTTATACGAGGACCGAGGACGATCCAGCATACAGTACAACCAATGAGTACGTTGATCGCGCCAACCCACAGTGTCGCCATGCCGAACATATAACCGAACCCACCACCGCCAACAATAACAACCGAGCTGAAATAGGCGGCAACAAATGACAGTGCCGTTACCCAGGGTCCGACTTTCCGTCCGCCAATGTAAAAATCCTCAACACTCTTGGTTCTCCGTCCCGTAATCAATCCAACGAGCATCAGGAGCGCAAGGTATGCAATAATGATGATCGCATAGACTACTGCATCACTCATCATCATCCCTCGGTTTGTAAATCCACACTGCCCACACAATGCTGAATATGATACAACATGCAGCGACAATCCATGCGCAAAAGGTCAACCACGGGGTATGAAACGGACCCATACTACCTCCTCGCTTCGCGACCGATTCCAGTGATTGTTCTTGATAGCGGTGATTCTATTCCCACTCGCATGTGTGTAAGCATACGAAACGTAACTGGATTGTCAATATTGACTATCCAGAACGCTTCAGCTTCCCGGTTTTTTTGGCGTAATACTCTGCTTCTCTGAATATGAACATGCCGATCGGGACGAGCACAAACCCAACACCGAGTAACAAAAGAATCGTCGGCAGCAGCTGCTGCATGCTCGCTCCGTCGAGAAGCGCCGCACGCATGGCGCGCAACGTATACGTGGCTGGCGAAATGTAACTGAGGGGGCGGATCCATGCGGGCAATACGTCGATTTCATAGTAGACGCCAGATATCAAGAGCAGTACCGCCTCAAAGATGTGTGTCGCATACACACCCTTCTCAGTCGACAAGAGCGGTAGTATCGCAGCAACGAGGCCGAGGCCGACAAACGATAAACCAGAGACAATCAGTATGATAACCAGCCCGAGTAGGTTTGCATTGTGTATCGATATGTTGAAAAAGAAAACGACAACAACCAGTATCAGCGTGCTGCGCACGACGCCGTAGGCAACTGCGTGAAGACAATTACCAATGAGGTGCGTGAAACGGTGTATCGGTGCCATAAAGGTGTACTCAATAGTACCCTCCCATCGCTCCCAGGCGATTGATTCGGATATTTCATGGAAGAGGATTGACAGAAAACCCCATACCATTGCGCCAACAATGAGGTACAGCATCATCTCTTTTCCGGTGGTCGCACCGATAAGACCAATTGCGAGCGCATTGACAATATTGTAAGAAAGAAAGACGAGTTCCCACCCAATATAGCGCTTGATGAGAGCAAAATTCCGTTCAACAAATGCAATTGAGCCGTATGCGTGCGCTCTAAGTTTCATACTCTACCTCCTGCCATTCGTGACCAGAAATTTTAAGAAAAACATCTTCAAGGCTCGCCTCACGGTATTTGTCCAGCAGCTCGTGCGGCCTGCCGACCACGACAAAACGACCGTTCATAATAATTGCAACGCGGTCACAGAGCGATTGCGCCTCCTGCATATCATGAGTCGTCAGAACCACAGTCAATCCATTGCGCGCCATTGATGCCCGCACGAACCGTTGCACGTCACGTTTTGAACGCGGGTCCAAACCAGTTGTCGGTTCATCAAGCAGAAGCAACATCGGTGTGGTGAAAAAAGCTCGCGCAATCGCTACTTTCTGTTGCATACCACGCGAGAGATCCTCAAGTGGCTCATAGAATCGCGACTCACTGAAACCAAGCTGAGGAAGGATTTCCAGGACGCGTTGTTTTGCGTCCCGGCTTCCCATACCGTACAGCCGCGCTGCGTACCGCAGGTTTTCCCATGCAGAGATGCCTTTAAAAAAGGCTGCATCGACGCTCACGCGATTGATGAGCGGACGCACCTTGCCGTATTCACGTACGACATCGTAACCGAACACGTGGGCGGAGCCGTGATCAGGAATGAGCAATGTCGAGAGTATACGAATGAGCGTGCTCTTACCTGACCCGTTCGGACCAACAATACCAAAGATCTCACGCATGGGAATCGAGAAGCTCACCCCATCGAGTGCGCGTACCCCTTTTTTCTTTTTAAAGGTTTTTCCCAAATTTTCACATTGTACTGCGTGCATAAACCTCCTTCCGAGATTTTCACCATGAAAATCTCTTCGATGCTTGCATCATCACCGTAATCATATCTTATATCACCGCCATCGACGTTTTTGGCACAAAAACGAAAACGCCGTGGGTTGAAGCCCACGGCGTCCAGTCCAAAAAATATAAAAACCCTCAGGTGAGCTTCACCCCCTGCTGAGAAGAAAGAATCGTAGGAATAAAGTCGTAAATGAGCCGCATTATCCCCACACTCCTTTCGGCATTTCTGTCTTTGCTGTTCTCATAGTTGTTCATTATAGTGGAAACAGGTCTGTTGTCAAGGGCTAACAAAGGGGTTGACAAGCGAGTGATTTTCATTATAATATTCTAGACTTAAGTCTTGGAGGCCCCATGCATAAAAAAATACTTATTCTTTCATTCTTACTAACCCTCATCGCTGGTTTCACATCGTGCAGCAGCGACGAGGTTGATGTGGACGAACTACGTCAGGCAGAAAACCTCATTGTTGGTCTTAATGTAACACGAATGGTCGCTGCTGATGCCGGCGAAGGTGGCAGTGGATCTCCGCAGGTGCTTGCACCACCATTTGGCTGGACCGGACCTTATACCTTTGATCTTCCTGAAGGTGATGATTCGTTGTACTACCTATTTGCCTGGAAGTTTCCGCTAGACAGTATGCAGATCACGATTGATTCACTGCTCTATCTCATCATGTTCACGCCGGATATCTGGGACCCGCAGTATCAAGACAGCGTCCCGACCGGAATGGATGCGTGGTTGATCGGTGAAACACGTGACCTCATATACTTCCATAGTACTATCACGATTCCCGATCCAGTTCACGTCATCGGCTCCTTGAAGTGGAACTGGGAAGCAACGTGGTACACCTATGACTTTGATGTGAGTACATTGACGGAATGGGCTGAGATTGACATTGCGACATCATCGAACATTGGTCTTTCAGCGCAGTTCCGCTTTGATGATGCAGGTGCCGGTTCCACTGATGACAATTGGGCTGCGTGGCACAACACGACATTCGTCCGCTACGAATTTTTTGCCGACCCCGATGAAAACGGGTATGACGGATACTACACGCTATTGAGTGAGGCGTGGAAGGTCAGACACTATTTCGTACTTGTGGACGGCTAAAGCTATTCACATACACACCTACCTACCTACCTCAGGGGGAGCATCGCTCCCCCTTAAATTTTCAAACCCCACAACAAACGGAGGATGGGTTAGGCTAAGGACGCTCGAGACGATAACAACCCTTTGGCGTTCAGCGGTCTAGAGAAGGGAAGTGGTTTCGTACTTGAGTTTCGTTCTCGGCTTTCAAAACCGCCATCCGACACCGAAACGCATTTCGCAACCGAAAACGCAACCTCATGCTATTCCAGCTTCCCAACCCTGACCCACAAATCATATATTCGAATGTGTTTAGGGTTTACCCCGTTACAGAATTAGCCCTCTGTTTATGTGAATGGGCAAAGCTGCCCATGTAGCGAAGGCTGCAGAATACAACAATTTTGTGAATCTGTAACGGGGTTTAGAGTTTGGCCGGTTAGGAAACAATATTCTCATCCGCAGCACGAGAAACAGCTTTCCCGCGGTTACAAGGAGATCGAATCAGGTATTTGTAGTTTTCTAACGGAGTTTAGAATTTGAAAGGCATTGCGCGCGTCGTTTTTCCCCTTCCCATTTTCTTGAGCAGATCACGAGTGTAGAAAAACTGCTTCAAGAGCTGGTTTACATCTCTGACTGTTGTGCCGCTCCCTGCGGCGATGCGCCGCTTACGGGAGCCATCAATGATGTGTGGCTTCAGCCGTTCTTTTTGGGTCATCGAATTGATCATTGCTTCCACCTTACGCAACTCATCCTCATCAACATCGCTCTCTTTGACGCCGGGTATCATTGCCGCGAGTTTCCCCAGTGAACCCATTTTCTTAACCGCCTTCATCTGTTGAAGAAAATCCTCAAAATTCAAATCACCGTCAACAACCTTCTGACGCAGCCGCTGCTGGTCAATCTGCTGCTCTATGCCCTTTACTCGGTCAACGAGCGTCGCCAAATCACCCATTCCAAGGATACGCTGTGCAACACGGTCAGGATAGAACTGCTCGAGCCCATCAAGATTTTCACTCGTTCCGACGAATAGTATTGGTACATCAGCTGCCCACCGAATCGATAGTGCGGCACCACCACGCGCATCACCATCCATTTTTGTCAGAATTGCGCCGTCGACTCCGATTTTCTCATTGAATGCACTGGCCTGGTTGACCGCATCCTGCCCGCTCATACCGTCTGCCACCAGCACTGTGTAATCCGGTGTCGCGGTACGATGTATCTTCCTGAGCTCATCAATTAAATCCTCATCAATGTGCAACCGTCCTGCAGTATCAATGATGATGAGACCGTGGCCTTGGGTCTCGGCAATCTCACGCGCGTGTGCAACCGTCGCGACGGCACTGTTTTCACGAAGTGTACAAACAATGACTGCTGCCCGTTTCCCGAGCAGCGTCAGCTGTTCCACGGCTGCCGGCCGCTTTGCATCTGCTGGCACTAAGAGGGGGTTTTTCTGTTTGTATTTAACCGCGAGTTTCGCCGCCGTCGTCGTCTTACCGACCCCCTGAAGTCCAACAAGACTGATGACGAGGGGCGTTTTCTTAAACTCAATACCACGCGTGGAACTACCGAGCAGTTGAACGAGTTCCTCAAAAACTGCCTTTATGACGAGGTCACCCGGCTTAAGGCTTTTCGCAAGTTCAAGCGAGGCACACTTGTTCTTGAGTTCTTCGATGAACCGCTTTGCGACTTTGTAATTGACATCGGCTTCGAGTAACGTGAGCTTGATATCTTTGAGAATACCATCCAATTCCCTCTCGGTAATCGTTCCATACCCGAGTATCCTACGCCGGACTAACTGGAATCTATCAATTAAGCCTTCGAGCACCGCAGTTCCTCGATCGCTTCCTTGTAGTCATTGTGTTTGAAAATGCCTGCCCCGGCAACAATGATATCGACGCCGACGTCACACAGCTTGCCAACGGTTGAGCTGTTGATGCCGCCATCCACTTCAATGAGGCAGGTCAGACCGTGCTGGGTGATCCACGTCTTTATCTCTACGACTTTCTTGAGCACAGTTTCGATGAACTGCTGCCCGTAAAATCCCGGATTGACGGTCATGACGAGTATGTAGTCGAGTTTGTCCATGTACTGCTGTATGTACTTAAACGGCGTCGGTGGAGACAGGGCCAAACCAGCATTCTTGTTACGCCCCTTAATGACTGCAATACACTCATCGACTTTTTCTGTCGCCTCAGCATGGAATGATAGCCAATCAGCGCCTGCATCAAGAAATTGCGGTACGTACCGTTCCGGACGGACAATCATAAGATGAGCATCGAGCTCCATATCCGTCATTCTGTTTATTGCTTCAACAATGGGTGGACCAAATGTGAGATTAGGAACAAAAACACCGTCCATGACATCGAGGTGTAGTAAGTCAGCACCAGCGACGCCGACACGTCTGATTTCTTCGGCAAGGTTACAGAAATCCGCAGCGAGTATTGATGGTGCGACCTTCACTGTATCACCATCAGGCTAACACTATCTCCGTATGCGACATCCTGCCCAACATCTGGATTCTGAACGAGGATGTGCCCCTTGTTGCCACTTCCTTCGATCTCTCTCACTTCGGCGAGGACAAGTCCCATCGTGTTGAGAATGTCTTCCGCTTCTCGAATGTGGACACCAACGAGCTTCGGCATCTTCAAAGCAGGACCTTTGCTGACAACGAGCGTGACTTCGTCGCCTTTTACGACTTCAGTTTCTGAGGGTGGAACTGTTTTGATGATAATAGTCCGCGCAATCGAATCAGAGAAAACCCGTTCAACAGACTTGATATTCAGACCGAGACGTTGCAGGATTGAAAGACCCTTATCTGCGCCAATGCCCGCGAGAAAGGGGATTTTTATGGTCTGCGGACCGAGACTAACCGTAAGATTGATAATCCGACCTGCCTTGACCCGTGCACCGGGCAGCGGTTCTTGTACAATGATCCTACCCGGCTCAATGATATGGTCATGTCGACGTTCGATGACAATGCCCTCGAGTTCTTTTTGCTTGAGAATCGCAAGCGCCTCATCGAGCGAAATATTGCAAACATTGGGGACAACTGTTTCCTTACCCATGCGCACGATACTCGGCATAATCAGAAAGTTAGCAATGACAATGCCGATGACAATGAATGCAAATATGACAAACGTGTATATGTAGAATTTTTTCATTCAAGCACTGTCGCCACGACGAGATCTACATTTGATCCTCTCCTTGCCATCGTACCTGCGCGTGGGCTCTGACGCATTATGATACCGACATTGAATTCGGTACTCACCTCCCACGTCACATTGCCAACTGCGAAGCCACTGTCAACAATAAGTCGCTTCGCCGTCGAGAGTGATTTGCCAACACACCGAGGGACCTCGGACGTTTCTACGCCACGGCTCAGGATAATGGTAATCCGCTCATCACGTTTGATCTCGCTACCGACTTCCGGTATCGTCTTGATGATCTTGTCCGCCTCGATAGTTGCGTGCTCTTCACTTCTGACCTCACCAATCGCGAGACCGAGGCCGGAGAGCTTCACCGTTGCTTCGCTCAAACCAATGCCACTGAGGTCGGGCACAACAACATACTGTGAACCTTGAGAAATGAAGATAGTTACCGATGATTTGTTGCTAACAATCGAACCGGGTAGCGGTGTTTGTCGACAAATGAGGTTTGCCGCATACTGATCACTTTTCTCCTCGCCACCAACAATGAGCAGAAGTCCCCGGGCCTCAACAATGGCCCGTGCCTGTTCTGGTGACGAGCCGAGCAGATCAGGAACAACAGTGTCTTCCTGAAGGCGTGGCAGAACAAAAAAGAAAGCACCGCAGACAATGATTGATGTAAACAGAGCGACCAAAAATGAAATGAGTACAATTCTTCCGCTATTGTAGTACATATTCCTCCTTCTGAGCTACGCTCAACACTGAGCCCTAAAGCACCCGACGGAGAGGGTGGGATTTGAACCCACGATTCACCTTTCGATGAATACACGATTTCCAGTCGTGCTCCTTAGGCCGCTCGGACACCTCTCCAATGAGAAGACAGCCCATAATCACATATCTGTGGATATCAATGAGTGGTCACCAACTATCGTGTACAGAAGACTATTCTTTGGGTTTTTCATCTGACTCTTTGTCATTCTTCTCGATCGGTTTCTCAATTTCACTGAGCCCCTTTTTGAATTCTCTAATACCCTTACCCAAACCTTTTGCCAAATCTGGAATCCTCCGAGCACCAAACAGGAGCAGGACAATCAGCAAAATTAATAGTATCTCCTGCCAACCAATATTCATAATTCCTCCTGCCGAATTATAACAGAAATCATTACTATGTCAATGTATCATACGCATTGCGTGTGCTGTGAGGACACGTAAGGCGCGAATAAATGTCAACGGGTGGGAACCTTACTCCTTCGGGTTTTCGTCAGATTGATTCTCGTTCTTCTCGATCGGCTTGTCGATTTCACTCAAGCCTTTTCTGAATTCCCTGATGCCTTTGCCAAGACCCTTTGCGAGATCAGGAATTCTCTTAGCACCAAAGAGGAGCAGAGCGATAAGCAGTATAATCAGTATTTCTTGCCAACCGATATGCATAGCGCCTCCTGCTGAATTATACGAAGAATGCGCTATCTGTCAACGGAACGACGCCGCGTATTCACCTCACTTTGTTCAGAACCGCTCATTCTACTCGCGGCTAACAGCACGTGCGCCGACGCCGTGCTTGTCGGCACAGGAGTTCATTCAGAAGGAGACACGGTTCTCGACAACGCCCGAACACCAACGAGACGTCTCTCACGTCAACTCAGTCACCCATCGCAGCATATGCCACACTCGTCGCATTGCGACGCACGAACTAAATCCTATTGACACGTTTTGCATATTCGATATAATACAGCAACAAAAGGAGGCGCAGTGACTAATTTACATTTCAATTACAAGGATGTGTTCAGGGCTGGCAGACTTGGGTTCAGTGCTAAGAAAATGTGGGTAGCATTTCTTGGCTTTCTCTTTGCCTTTATTGGCTATGGCATACTGGGATATCTCGCGTATATTGCCGCCGGCATTGAAATCGCCGACATTTGGGATCTATTTCGCGTCGTTCCCATGTATCCAACTGGCTTACCCTGGTACAGCTGGCTCATCTGGGCCGTCGGTCTTGTATGGTGGATCTGCGTTGCCCTACTTGCTGGTGTTGCTGTGTCCAAAATAACCTGCGAACAGCTCAAGGGTGATGAATTTTACGAAATCAAGGAAGCAATCAAGTTCTCTCTCAAGAGTGGCAGGTCAGCCATACTCGCACCGGTTGTGCTCATTCTGTTTATCATTGCGCTCATTGTTATGGGACTGATACTCGCCCTCATCACTCTGATACCGTATTTCGGACAGCTGTTCTTGGCAGTGATGGCGATCCCGGCCTTTGCCGTGTGTCTATTCATTCTCTATCTCGTCATTGTGGTAATAGTCGCTCTCGTTATCGGTCCTTCGATTGTCGGCGAAACGGGCAACGATACATTTGACACGCTCTTTGAGTCATTTTCAGTCATCAATGATCAGCCATGGCGTTTTATTGTCTACGAGGTACTACTCTACCTCATTATGGTTGTCGGCATCGGTATCCTCGGTTTCTTTTCAGCAAAAGCCATCTTTCTGGCGCAGGATGTCATCGGACTCATCGTTCCGGTCGACAAGCTGGATAACATCTTGCTCAATGCAGCATACTACGTGAAAATCGTCGTACCGCCAATCCTTCCTGAATCTTACCGCACGCTCGTCGTCGACTACATCGAATGGATCGGCATGCCGAACCTGCTGTATCCACCCAACTATCTGCCTGCATTTGAAAGCTGGGCAGGAGCAATCACCTCATTTATCCTCGGTGTTATCTATTACCTTATCATTCTCTTTGTCATGTCGCTGGGTGGCGCAATATACTGGGCAGGCAACACACTTATCTTTACCGTACTAGTCAAGAAAAAGGATGATAAGAATCTTCTTGAGATAAAAGAAGAACCGTTCGAAGAACCGATTGTCGAGAAGAAACCAGAGGAAGAGAAAAAACCGAAACGGACACGCAAGAAGACTGAACCAAAAAACAAAAAAGAATAGGTAGGTGGATTAGACAATCAGCAAGGGGGTGCTGCGCACCCCCTTTGTATTATGAAGTCTGGTTACGTCTCTATAATTGGCAAACCCAATGTTGGGAAATCAACACTTCTCAACCGTCTCCTCGATGTAAAGCTGTCTATCGTCAGTTCCAAGCCACAGACAACGCGGCACCGTGTCCTCGGTATCCTCACGGAAGGGGATTACCAGTGTTATTTTCTCGACACACCAGGGCTGATTGCACCGCAGTATGAGCTACAAAAGGTGATGATGGACCAAATCAAACGGGCAGTCGATGATGCGGATGTTATCGTCTGGATGATCGATCCGTGGCACAAGCAGGAAGATTGCATCAACGATCTAACCTGGTCGATCACGGATAAATCAACGATCTGTTGCATTAACAAAGTAGACCTCATAGCTAAATCGAAAATCCTCCCGATTATAGAGATGGTCAAGGAGCTAAGCATCCACGATATTGTGCCTGTTTCTGCGTTGAACGGTGATGGCATGCAAGAGCTCAAACAGGTTGTCTTTGGTCACCTTCCTGAGGGTCCTTTTCTCTATCCGAGCGAAGATATATCGGATAGCCCAGAGCGGTTCTTCGTCGCCGAGATCATCAGAGAACAGGTATTCAATCAGTTCAGCAAGGAAGTGCCGTACGCATCATGTGTTGTCATTGACGACTTTAAGGAACGTGAAAAAGGGAAAGACTACATCCGCGCGGTCATCTATGTTGAAAGAGAGTCTCAAAAAGGTATTCTCATCGGCAAAGGCGGCGCCGCGTTGAAAAAGGTTGGTGCTGACGCACGCAAAGAAATAGAAGAATTTCTCGGCCGACCAGTTTACCTCGATTTGTGGGTTAAGGTTAGGGCAAAGTGGCGAAAAGACAAAAGGTTCTTGAAAGAAATAGGATACTAATTAGTTGAGAGTTGATAGTGGACTGTTGAGAGTCAGTCAACCGACAACAGACAGGAGAAAACAGTCTCCGGGTCTCCTTGTCTTTGGGTCACAGTGTCACCCGGTCTCCCAGTCTCCTTGTCGCCATGTCACAGAAAAGGAGGAAGTTTGGATATACATAAGGTAAAAATAGAATCAATCGAGGGTGTCAACATGATATGTGGATACACCCATTTCATAAAGTCGGCAGAGGATTTGTACGAAGCGTTAGTCAATGCGCACTCAACCATCAAGTTCGGCATTGCTTTCTGAATGCCTTTCCCATCAACGTACTGGACAGGATTAAGGTGTGCCCAGAGGTGGTTCGGATTCTCTGCGCAACAGCAAATCCGGTAGAGATCCTGCTCGTTGAGGACGAACAGGGTAGGGGGATCATCGGTGTCATTGACGGCTACGCGTCCAAGGGTATTGAAGACGAAAAGGCGCGCAAAACTCGCTACGAATTCTTGAGGAAAATTGGCTATAAGCTAAGCTCTAAGGACCACGAATAGGGTTACGATACCCTGGTCTCCTGATACCCTGATAATCTGCTCTATGGGAGTGGCTGTCCACCTCGATTTGAGCATCCAACAACTGTCATTGCGAGGAACGCAGTGACGAAGCAATCTCCTGGGATGCTTTAAGATTGCCACCCCATACGATCAACAATCCTACGGGGCAGGCACCTTTCGCTGCACTCGGGCTCGCAATGACCTTCCTGATCTCATGGTATTCTGATCCCCTGATGGCCTGTATTGTGGTCGAAGCTTCTTCACCTCGACCCAGATAATTCATTCCGTGCGAGTACCATCGTCATTTTATAATTTTGTTAATTGACAAAATGACAAAATCATAAAACGTAGGGGGAAAATATCTGAACGACCGTTGTCTTCGTTTCGTACGGTATTGAGAGGGTTGACGCACGCTCACATCATGAAGCTCGCTGCCCCATCTTGAGGCCAGTTTTTCTAGTGGCTATGTACGATTGTCTACTCCAGTACGTAGATCTTCTTTTCCGCGCACATGTCCTTGAGGATTTGCGGCCATACGGTGACGCTCACCTCACCAAGATGTGCCTTTTTCATGAGCAGCATATAGGTGCGCGACTGTCCTATTCCACCACCGATTGACAATGGTAGCGTGTTGTTCACAATCCCCTGGTGGTATGGCGTCTTTAGTAAATCAAGCTGCCCGCTCATCTCAAGCTGTTTTTTCAATGTCTCGGCATTGACCCGAATGCCCATTGAGGTGAGCTCGTGACGCCTACGCGTTACTGGATTCCACACCAGAATGTCACCATTAAGACCGTGCATGGGCTTTCCATCCTCAGATTTTGTCTCGGTTACCCAGTCATCATAATCGGCTGCGCGCATCTCATGGGGGTAGCCATCTTTTAGGGGCCAGCCAACGCCGAGGATGAACACTGCTGGATACTTTTGAAGCACCTGGGTCTCACGCTGCTTGCGCGGCAAGTCAGGAAACATGTCGAGTATCTCTTCGGCGTGGAGGAAGGTCAGTTCATCAGGCAAGTTTGGGTACTTATCCGTGTTTAACTGAGGGTACATTTTCAAGGCAAGGTCTTCGGCACCTTTCAGAACTCGCCATATTTTTTTCACCACCGTTTTCAAGTAATCGAGATTGCGCTGATCAGCCGTGATCACTTGCTCCCAATCCCACTGGTCAACATAGCAGCTGTGATCGTGGTCAAGAAAGTAGTCCTTACGTACGGCACGCATATCCGTACAGATACCCTCGCTGGGTTTCATGTCGTACTGCTTGAGCGCGACACGCTTCCACTTAGTTGCTGCCTGAACAACCTGTGCATCAATGGGATGTTTGTCATAGTCATTTGATATGTGAAACTGAATCGGGGTCCGTGATCCGTCCCGGTCAAGCATATCATTCACACCGCTTGTGACATCAACAATCAGTGGAACCTGAACCATCATAAGATTAAGCTCTTTGCACAGGTTTTCTTCAATGTAGTCCTTCACTGCATACAGTGCCTTCATAGTCTCTCGACGGTCGAGAATAGGTTCGTAATCATCAGGCAGGATTTTCTTGAGTTCATCATAGTCACCAATGCCTGGTCCTGCCAGATCTGCTTTTTTATCTGCCATTGCCAAAACCTCCTCTCACAATTCTTCTGCTCACATGTTTAGAATATGGTCTGAAACGCTTCGCTAACCTGCATTGTCTGAATAACATTTATCCGGCAGTTATTATCCTCAAAAATATAGAAAAGTCAACTAGGTTTTAGATATCGGGTTTTTTTTGTTAGTTCCACTGAGGGAGTTCTCGACAAGCTCGAACGATAATATGGAGTTACTCTTCGAGCGAGTCCTGAGCTTGTCGAAGGACGAGTCGAGAAGTACATTACTGTGGTTCTCGATTCCGTTCTCGCTGGAACGTGTGGTCCTGCGGAAGAAGCACCTTGGATTGACCATCCAACAATCAAACCAAAAGTATGCCACAATTGACAATACGATCGCGCAGATTATAATGGTGCAGTGAAGGTCTTCATCACCGGCGCTGACGGTGCGCTCGGAACTGCGATGCAAACTGTTCTCAGACGAGAAAACATTACCTTCCGTGCTACCGATATCAAGCAACTCGATATTGCTGATTACGCGGCGACGCATGCTGCATTATCAAACTACCGGCCAGACATCATCCTCCACTATGCGGCAATGAGCAATGTCGATGCCTGTGAGCAAAACCAGGGACTTGCACATCGCGTCAATGCGTTGAGCACAATGGGACTCGCAACGGTCGCGCGTAAAATCGGCGCCAAGATGCTCTACATGAGCACGAACTATGTGTTTGACGGTACTCACGAGAAACCCTATTCTGAGTACAGCTCACCACATCCACTCAACCAGTATGGTCGGACAAAACTGCTGGGCGAGCAGTATGTAAAGGATATTTGCGACCGCTGCGTCGTTGTCCGGACCGCGTGGTTGTTCGGTGACAATTCGAAGAACTTCATTCCATCGTTCATTGCGTCTACACACAAGCCAACTTCGATTGACGTCATCTGCGACCAGTTTGGCTCATTCACGTATACGGTTGACCTTGCTGAAGCACTCTTCCTGCTCATTAAGGCTGATGCCTACGGCACGTTTCATATTGTCAATACAGGTGTCGGTTCGTGGCTCGATTTTGCACTCAAAGCAAAAGAAATAATGCACTTCAAGACCGATATTCAATCAGTTGAGACTGAAGAGCTTCACCTCGCTGCTCTCCGGCCACGGTACGCACCGCTCGAATCAACAAATTACGAGTACCTGACCAGCAGAACAATGCCGGGGTGGGAGCACTCGTTGGCAGCATACATAAAATCCCTGACAAAGAAATAAAAAACAAGGCAATTCAGGGCAGCTGGGGAACAGAGGGCAGGTGCAAGGCTGTCGAGGCAAACCAAGGCAGAACCGGAAGGCGCCCCATATGCCTATTAACCGACATGCTTCCTTACCCTGTTTGCCTCGCAATCTTCAGATGCCTAGAACTGCCTTTACTGTGCCTTGGCTGTGCTCATATGCACTTAAGCGTGCGACGACACACATCGAAATGGTTAGTTTATCTCGTTCCACGTTAAGCGGTTGCTCTCTCGATATCGCAGGCTCGATATCTCCTCTCGTTACACTCGAGATCTGTGACGAGACAAGATGGAAAAGCGTTACGGCTTCATAGTCCGGTTTCGTCAAAAACACACGAAATCGCATTTCGCAACTGCGAAACGAAGACCGGCAGTCTCCTTGACTTTCACAATTGGGCTGTTATAATAGACCCACACTATGAAAGGACTGATACTGTCTGGCGGATTTGGTCGACGACTGCGTCCGCTCACGTATTCAGGCGCGAAACAGCTCCTTCCCGTTGCCAATGAACCGATTATTTTCTATGGCATCAATGCGCTCGTCTCCGCGGGAATACAGGAGCTCGGTATTGTTGTCGGCGATACAGCCAAAGAAGTTAAGCAGGTCGTGGGCACGGGGGACCGATGGGGAATCAGCATCGTCTATATTCAGCAAGAAGCACCACTCGGGCTCGCTCATGCGATAAAAATATCAAGATCATTTATTGAAAATGAACCATTTGTCATGTATCTTGGTGATAACATCCTCAAGGAAGGCATTGATGATTTTGTAAAACAGTTCAAAAAAACACAACCCCATGCGCTCATTCTGCTCACTGAAGTACCGAACCCACAGGATTTTGGTGTCGCGGTCATTAATGGCAATGGTGTCGTGCAGAAGCTCATCGAGAAACCAAAACAACCGCCATCCCACCTCGCGCTCGTCGGTGTCTACCTCTTCAACAAAGAAATCTATCAAGCTATCGACCACATCAAACCATCCTGGCGTAATGAGCTCGAGATCACTGACGCGATTCAATGGTTATTGGATAATAACTACAAAGTTGAATCGCACATGGTCAAAGGGTGGTGGAAAGATACGGGCAAGCCAGATGACATCATTGAGGCGAATCTTCTCGTTCTGGAAGGGATAAGGTCGTCAAACAAGGCAACGTGTATTGATTCCTCCATTAATGGCAGGATAAAAGCAGGCAATGGAACGACCATTAAGAAGAGTATTGTGCGGGGACCAGCGGTTATTGGAAAAAACAGCGAAATCCTCAACTCGTACATTGGACCGTTTTCATCGATCGGCGACAACGTGATTATCGAGAATGCAGAAATAGAATGTAGTGTCATCATGGAAGGTTCGACAATCAGAAATGTAGAAAAAAGAATTGACCGTTCAATTGTGGGAAAGAATGTTGTCATCAATGTAACCGCACAATCACCACGCACATACAAGTTCCTGCTCGGCGACCAGAGTCACCTGGAAATTGCAAAATGATAACGCAGAGACCGCCGAAGGAGCGCGGATTACGCAGAGGAAAAAATACGCGGAGTCCGCAGACTACATAGATAGGAATAATGGTATGAGGGTGCTGATCACTGGTGGATGTGGGTTCATCGGTTCAAATTTCATTAAGTATTTCATTCAAAAGCACCCGGACTACGAACTACTCAATGTTGACAAACTGACCTATGCGGGCAATCTTGAAAACCTTAAGGAAATTAGGAGGAAGAAGCACTACCACTTTATCAAAGCTGATATCAGCAGCCCTACTCGCATGAGGCGCATTTTCAAGAAATTCAAACCTGATGCGGTCATCAACTTTGCCGCGGAAACACATGTCGACCGGAGCATCGCGGTGCCGTCACCATTTGTGAAAACGAATGTTGTCGGCGCCGGTATTCTTCTCAATCTCGTTCTGAAAAATGACATCAAAAAATTTATGCACATCTCAACTGATGAAGTATACGGGTCCATCACGCATGGAAAATTCAGTGAAACGAGCCCGCTCAACCCATCGAGTCCGTACGCAGCAAGCAAAGCAGCAGCCGACGGCCTCGTGTTGGCATACTACAAAACCTACAAAATACCAGTACTTATAACTCGTTCCTCCAACAACTACGGACCGTATCAATTTCCCGAGAAGTACATTCCTCTTGTTATACATAACGCGCTGCAAAACAAACAGATACCACTGTACGGTGACGGCATGCACGTACGTGACTGGCTGTATGTCAGAGACAACTGCGAAGCGCTCGATGTCATCTTTCACAAGGGTGCATACGGTCACGTCTACAATATCGGTTCGGGCCACGAATTAACCAATTTTGCGGTTATCAAACGTATCTTTACGATACTCAACAAAGATACATCACTCATTTCATACGTGCGAAACCGACCTGGCCATGACCGTAGATACGCCCTCACGACACGCAAGATTAAACGGCTGGGCTGGCGGCCGAGAACACCATTCGCACGGGGCATCAAAAAGACCATTCAATGGTATCGCCAGAACGGGCAGTGGTTGGAGAATACTCAGACTGGTGAGTACCGCCGTTTCTACAAGAAGTACTACTCACGGCTAGGACTGACAGAGTTTTAGTCAAAAGGTTAAGGTTAGGATGCTGGAAAAATTAATACTCTAGCTTCTTTGCCCTGACCCAATAACCATACCTGGTGTCGGCAGGTGCATTGTCCTTAGTACTGAACACAAGTAATAATAGTTGACAGGTGCACAAACGTCGGTATAATCACGAATCCGGGTCGTTAGCTCAGTTGGCAGAGCATCGGATTTTTAATCCGGTGGCCGCAGGTTCGAATCCTGCACGACCCAATTGAACATTATAGTGCGTGTCTTATGCACAAAGAAACGCTCCAGCTCATACCGTGTTTCAACGTGCTTTACTCGCAGGTGCATAAATCCCAAATCAGAAACCCCAAAACCCCAAATAAATCCAAAACGCCAATCTCAAAACCGAAACTGAGATTCCCGATGGTTCTTAATCTCTTTCTTCTTACTATATTCCTCCAAGCATCGCCGGTCACCCTCCACTTCTTTTACTCACCTGATTGTGGGTATTGCATGGACATACTGCTCAGTGATATACCAACACTGCAGAAAACCTATTCATTCATCCTCAGAAAATACGATATTGAACTGATGCAGAACTACCGCACCCTTGAACTTATGGAGCAAAACGTTGCTGAACCAGGTGACGACCTGCCGATCATTTTTGTCGGTGACTCAGTATTCTACGGTCCTCAAAGAATACGGGAAAAACTTGAGGTCACGTTGAAGCAGCTAACAAAAAAAGCATCACCGGTGCGAACGAACACAATCCACGTTCCACCGGATACGGCTATAACCGGTACGGCAACCGTGCACACGTACTACTTCTACCAGACGAGTTGTCGAGAATGCGACCGTGTTGAGATCATGCTTGAGGTAGTTGAAAGACACTACAATGCCGTTGTCGTGCACGCACATAATATCTTAGATAATACAAGTAAGATTCTTTTTGAAGGACTCGCACTACGTAGCAACATGCCAGAATCAGAACGGTTGATCGTTCCGGCAATCATCATTGGCGACGACTACCTCAGTAAACAGGATATTACACTTCAGCACGTGGAAGCACTGATAGAAAAGTACCGTAATGGCGCGCCCGAGTATGACGTCTCGCAGTTTGTTACTGCTGAACAAACCATTCTTGAGCGTTTTTCCCGCTTCTCTTTTATCGGCATTCTCGTCGCTGGGCTCGTCGATGGTGTGAACCCGTGTGCGTTCGCAACCCTCGTTTTCTTTGTCAGTTACCTACTTTTGATTGGCAAACGCCGTCGGGCTATCGTGCTCATGGCACTATTCTTCATCATTGCCGTCTTCATCACCTACTTTGCGATCGGCATCGGTGCGTACAATATCCTCACCTACCTGACAGGACTCAACATCGTTGCGCGAATAATCTTTCTCGCATTCGGTATAGTTGCCATTGTTCTCGGGCTGCTGAGCGTGCGTGATTATTTCTTGGCAAAACGCGGTGCGCTCGACAAAATGGTACTCCAGCTTCCGCTCGGCATAAAACAACGTATACATAAGAACATCAAACAGAAAACAGCCGTCGGTGGTATCGTCACTGGCTCACTCATCGCGGGATTCCTCATCTCACTACTCGAGTTCGGCTGCACTGGGCAGGTCTACCTGCCGACGATCACGTTTATGGTCTCACGGGCAGGATTTTCACTGAAGCCGGTTGTTTTGCTCATACTTTACAACCTCATGTTCGTTGTGCCGCTCATCATCATTGCCCTCCTTGCAACACTTTTCTCGACCAAGCGCATCGCAAAGTCTTTAGAAAAAAGGATACCCGCGATAAAACTCATCACTGCATTACTCTTCTTTGCCCTCGGTATACTGCTCATTACTTCCGTACGATGAAAAAAATACTCCTTGCCGCTGTTGTCATCTTCGTCATCGTGGGTGCGTATCTCATTGTCCAGGCTTTGACATTGAGCGAAGCAGAACGCGCGGCACAACACATCAAGGCACTCGCCGCAGCCGTCGAACGAGAAGAGCGTGACGCCGTTCTCAATTACATCGATAGTACGTATCTGGATCAGCGGCGTATGAGTTACACACAGTTCATTTCAATGATTGATGAGTTTTTTGCTACCCTGCATCACATTAATGTACAAATACACAATCTGGAAGTAACCATCGATTCGGCACACGCAGATACCGCCTTCTTTGCCAGCTGCAGTCTGGGCTTAAGGGTGACGGCACGACACGAGGATGATAGAGTACTCGTCTTCGGTGGTCTGGTCAAACCAACACCGGTACGTGCATACTTCAAAAGAACGAATGCATACTACAGATTATACGACGCCCAGTACTAACTTTTCTTGACAACACCCAGTAATCTGCTATAATACGGCTATGATTTTTGAAGAAGTAACAAAGCAACTTGACTTTCCGAAGATCGAACACGAAATACTCACGTTCTGGGATGACAGGAACGTCGTCGAGAAATATCTCGACCGGAATAAGGGCAAGAAAAAGTGGTCATTCCAAGATGGCCCGATTACGGCGAACAATCCAATGGGTGTGCACCACGCGTGGGGTCGTAGCTACAAGGATATTTTCCAGCGCTATAAAACCATGAAGGGCTTTGAACAGCGCTACCAGAACGGGTTTGACTGCCAGGGTCTGTGGGTCGAAGTCGTGGTGGAACGAGAACTCGGTTTTAAATCGAAACGAGATATTGAAAAGTATGGAATTGACCGCTTTGCCGAGAAGTGCAAAGAACGCGTTCACAAGTACTCAATGATTCAGACCGAATCATCGATTCGAATTGGTATGTGGATGGACTGGGGTGACTGGAAGACGGCGATGGACGACAAGGACTGGATGAAAAAGAGCCACTCGTACTACACGATGAGTGAAGTCAACAATTACACGATCTGGCATTTTCTGAAAAAGTGCCACGACCGAGGGTACATCTACGAAGGTGTTGACGTCATGCCTTGGTGTGCGCGCTGTGGTACGGCAATCAGTGATATGGAAATCGCCACCGAAGGATATCAGGAACTCTGTCACAAGGCCGTGATTGTACGTTTTCCAATCATCGGGAGAAACGATGAGTACCTGCTCGTGTGGACGACGACACCGTGGACACTTACGTCAAACACCGCGGTCGCAGTACATCCTGAGCTGACCTACGCGAAGGTGAAACAGAACGGTGCAATCTACTACCTCGCCAAGAACCTGGTGGCCGTACTCAAGGGAGCACACACAGTTCTCGAGGAGCTTGCCGGTAAAAAACTTCTCAACCTCACCTACGAAGGTCCGTTTGATTATCTCCCCGTGCAAAAAGACGTTGTGCACAGAGTAATACCGTGGGAAGAAGTGAGCGAAAGCGAAGGCACTGGGCTCGTCCACATTGCGCCCGGATGTGGTAAAGAAGATTTTGCCCTCGGCAAAGAATTCGATCTCGCAACCATTGCGCCGCTTGACGAACTCGGTGTTTACCTCGATGGATTTGACTGGCTCAGTGGCATGGATGTCAGAGAGGTCGCCCAGCCAATCATTGAAGACCTCGAGAAACGTGGCGTCTTGTATGAAGTTGCTGATTACAGTCACCGCTACCCGGTCTGCTGGCGATGCAACAACGAACTGATCTTCAGACTCGTTGATGAATGGTTCATTAGCATGGATCAACTGCGGTATGACATCATGGATGTCGCAAAGCGGGTTGACCGCTGGATTCCTGATTTCGGTCTGGCACGCGAACTGGACTGGCTCAAAAATATGGCCGACTGGTGCATATCAAAGAAACGGTACTGGGGTTTGGCGCTGCCGATCTGGAAATGTTCGTGCGGTCATTTCACGGTCGTCGGCTCAAAAGATGAATTGAAAGAACGCGCAGTCAAAGGGTGGGATGAATTCGACGGCCACTCTCCACACCGCCCCTGGATCGACAACGTACAAATCACCTGCGAAAAGTGCGGTGCCCACGTGTCACGCATCCCGGATGTTGGCAGCCCCTGGCTCGATGCCGGCATTGTACCCTACTCAACCATACGACCACCGGATGACATGTACACGCTCACAAACGGGTATCCCTACGACACCTCGTACTGGAAAGAGTGGTTCCCTGCTCACTTGATTAGTGAGAATTTTGCGGGTCAGTTCAGAAACTGGTTCTATGCCATCCTGACCATGAGCACGGTTCTTGAGAACACACCGCCATTCAAAATCCTCCACAGCTACGCTTCTCTGCGGGATGAACACGGTGAAGAAATGCACAAAAGTAAGGGCAATGCGATCTGGTCTGATGATGCGGCAGAAAAAATTGGTGCCGATGTTATGCGCTGGCTATTCGCACGCCAGAGCATTGTCCAGAACCTCAATTTCGGATTCGGTTTTGCCAAAGAAATCAAACGAACACTCCTCACCTTGTGGAATGTCTATTCTTTCTTTGTCACCTATGCAAATATCGACAATTTCAATCCAACCGGCAAGAACATTAATCGAGCAGCACTTACCAAGCTCGATAAGTGGATACTCTCACGTTTGAACACCTTGATTCAAAATTGCGATTCGTATTACGAAGAGTACGATACAATGTCAGCCGTCAAAGCAGCTGAGAAGTTCTTTGATGAAGTATCCAACTGGTACGTGCGGCGCAGTAGACGACGGTTCTGGAAATCAGAAAACGACGCCGACAAAGAAAATGCCTATATGGTTCTCTATACCTGCCTCGTGAAACTGCTCAAGACGATTGCGCCAATCATGCCATTCACGACCGAACGTATGTATCAGAATCTTGTCGTCCGTGTTGACGCGCGTGCGCCAGTGAGCATTCACCTGTGTGATTTCCCGCTGGTCGACGCCGAGCTGATTGATGAGAAACTTGAACGCGATGTCGCACAGGTACGGACCATTGTTTCACTCGGTCGCGCGGCGCGTAACAAGGCGAATCTAAAAACCCGACAGCCGCTCGCAGACATGGTTGTCAGGCTGCCTAAGGATAGTCCAGGGCTGTCTGAAGATGACCGCACCACCATCCTCGAAGAGCTTAACATAAAAGCAATGAGTAAAACCGGTGAGCAGGTACTTAACGGATTGCTCACACTCCGTGCAACGCCGAACTTTCAGATACTCGGGCCCAAATGTGGAGCGACACTCAACAAGGTTGCCGCGTGGATAAAAAATCTTGGGCAAAACGAGATTGGGCAACTCATCAAAACCGGCTCATTGAGAAGCGACGTCAGCGGCGAGCAAATAGAGATCACCAAGGAGGATGTTGACATCAGAGAGATTGAAAAACCTGGCTGGAGTGTCGCTCAGGAAGACGCATACGGTGTCGCGCTCAGCACGCACCTTTCCAAAGAGCTCGAGCATGAGGGTCTTGTTCGGGAGTTGATCCACAAAATACAGCTGATGCGTAAAGAAGCCGGTTTTAATCTTGTCGACCGCATTATCATTTACTACATGCCAGAACCGCTGCTCAAAGAGGCGATCGTATCGAATCTCGATTACCTGAAGAATGAAACACTTGCGATTGAAGTCCGCGAAGGTTCTGCAGAAGCGGAAATCAGCAAAGAACTACAGATAAACAAAATACGTACAACGGTCGCGCTCCAGCGGATGAAGGAACAACCTGAATAACCTCGGCACGAATACCATTGGAAACACAATGAAAACTACAATCCTGTTTGACCTCGGACAAACGTTGGTGCAGTACTACAGTCGTTCAGATATTCCACAAGTATTAAAGAAAAGTGTCAGTAGCGTATACGCTTTTTTACGCAGCAAAGGACGTGCAGCTATATCGGATAACGACTTGTGGCAGCGTGTAGGGAGAGAAAATGGCGAAGCAGTCGACTACCTGGTACGACCGCTCGAAGACCGGCTTGCCCGTATCTTTGAACTTGCTGGTAAACCCTCATCAGATGAACTCATTCAAAAAGCGTGCCGATACTTCATGAAACCGATATTTGCGTGCGGTCAATTGTATGAGGATACACTGCCGACGCTCAGCAGGTTAAAGAAACAGAGATATAAAACCGCGCTCGTCTCAAATACACCGTGGGGAAGTCCGGCACATCTCTGGCGTGAAGAGATACAGCGACTCGGTATCGCACAGTACCTGGACGTTGTCGTGTTCTGCCGCGATGCAGGGTGGCGCAAGCCCGCACCACACATTTTCACATATGCCCTGCACAAACTACAGGTGCCAGCTGAACAGTGTTTTTTTGTCGGTGACAATCCGGTTTGGGATGTTCAAGGACCGCAGGCGGTCGGCATTGACGCAGTGCTCATTGACCGTAGTCGCACCACGTCAGATAATACAACCATAAACACGCTCGAGCAAGTCATTAGCATATTGTCCGACTTCTCAACTCACTCACGCTCGCGCGAAGAGTAATGTATTTACTGTTCGAGCAAGTGCCGCAATACATCTTTACGGTTCGAGCGAAGGTACCACCACCTATTTTACTGTTCGAGTGAGGGCTGCGTGAGCAGCCCGAATCGAGAACTGACGCTAAGGTACTTCTCGATGCGTCCTGCCTCCAGCAGGACTTACTCGAAGAATAAGAATCATTGTTCGGATAAGTTCTATGATACATCGTTACGGTTCGAGCGAGGGCACCAACACTGTCTGTCGTATGAAATAATCGTCATTGCGAG
>Ga0111198_1006_pt1 | contig 33326 bp, 28 predicted proteins | sample DeeMarSWOR324_28_FD_80370 | JGI IMG/M metagenome (GOLD analysis project Ga0111198, IMG submission 80370) | candidate division WOR_3 bacterium SM23_60
ATCCAGCGTTTGACAATGAGAAACTTGGTGAGTTCTTCGATCGGTGCAATGATAATGAATGACATGACAAAGATATTCAGAAATCCAGTGGTCACATGATTGAGTCCCTCGATCAGTAACATCTCAAGAACTGCCGCAGGAATAACCATGATCGCACCGGCGAGGTAAATCGTCAAAATCTTTTTCTTTGGTTCTGGGTCGTACTTATCGCGGTGATAGAAGTACCACAAGAAAAACAGACACGGAGAGAGCGCTATGAGTAGCAGAATAATGATCACTATCATACTGTAGTCAGAATTTCACCTTAGTCAATGAGACTCAATCCGTCTTGATTCTTTGAGCCGCTTGATTACAATTAGTTATGCTCACGCTCGGTATTGAGACATCGTGTGACGAGACAGCAGTCGGTGTTGTTGAAGATGGTACCATTCTGTCGAATATCGTTTCATCACAGATCGCGCATTCGAAATACGGTGGTGTTGTACCAGAACTCGCTGCACGAGACCATATCCGGACCGTTGTACCGATAACAAAAGCGGCACTTGAGGTCGCTCAGAAACGGATCCGAGACATCGATTTGATAAGCGTGACACGGGGACCAGGGTTGATCGGTGCGCTCCTGGTCGGTTTGTCTTTTGCAAAATCACTATCCATTGCGCTGCACAAACCATTCATCGGTATTAACCACCTTGAAGGCCACATGTATGCATTACGGCTCAATGGAGACCGGTTGCAGCATCCGTATCTCGTCTTGACGGTTTCTGGCGGGCACACAGAAGTTGTTCTCATAGAAGACGAGTTCGTATATAGAACCCTCGGCAGGACGACTGATGATGCGTGTGGTGAAGCATTTGACAAGGTAGCAAAGCTGCTCGGTCTGCCATACCCAGGTGGTCCCTACATTGAAAAGTACGCACGGCGTGGTACTGTTGGCGCCGTGACGCTGCCGATACCGAGGCCAAAAAAACTAAGTTTTAGTTATGCTGGACTCAAGACAGCGGTCTTGTACTATGTCCGCGATAATCCTCACTATGAACCACACGATGTTGCGGCGAATTTCCAGGAGTCTGCACTACAGCATTTAGTTGAGGTTGTTGACAAGGCACTCGAAATGACCTGCGTAAAACACCTTGGCGTTGTTGGTGGTGTTTCGGCAAATCTTTGCCTCCGCGAGAAATTTAGGGCTCTTGCCAAACGCAAGAAAGTGACCCTTCACATCCCTGACATACAATACTGCACTGATAATGGCGCGATGATCGCGCTTGCGGGTGAGCGGCGATTCCAGCGGTTCGGCGCATCTGATTTGACCGTTGACGCAGTGGCGAGAGAGCCCCTTGATGCTATCTCTCTGAAGAATCCCAAACTCTAAACCCCAGATCCCCAAGGAAAATCAAAACTTAAAGCGCCAAGTACTATTTGAATTTGTGAGTTTCAAATTTTGGTTTCCTTAGAGCTTAGTATTTAGAGTTTAGAGCTTCTATATGTATTCGATCGTCGCCGGCGGCTTGGGCGTCATATCGTAGAGAACGCGATTCACCTGTGGTATCTCGCGTACGATGCGCTTCTGGATTTTTTCCAAAACACGGAAGGGAACTCTGGTGGGCCGCGCAGTCAGTGCATCTTTTGATTCAACACTTCGCACAACAATGATGTTGCCGAACTGTCGTTTACCTTTGCGTATTCCGGTTGCCCGATCATTCAACAGCACGGCAAATGCCTGAAACGATTTGTATTTTTTTAACTCTTGTTCAACAATAGTGGTAGCCGTGCGGACAATACGCACACGGGAAGGCGTGACTTCTCCGACAACGCGCGTTGCCAAGCCAGGGCCAGGAAATGGCATTCGAGTGTAAATCGATTTGGGCATACCAAGTGCCTTGCCGACCTTGCGGACATCGGGCTTGTAGAGTTTGACGAGTGGTTCAATGATGGAAAGCCCGTATTTTTTTGGACTGATGCCTATTTGCGACAAAACGTTATGCTGTGATTTGATTTTGCCCTTTGTCTCCTTAATGTCTGCAGCAATGGTACCCTGTATGAGAAATTTAGTTCGGTATTTTCGTACTGCTTTTCCGAGTGTACGATAGAACTGGTGCCGAAAGGCCTTACGCATGTCCTCTGGATCTTCTTTGCCTTTGAGCGCTTTGAAGAAATCATGCGCCACGTGTACGACGATTGTTCTGATTCCCTTTTTTCTCAGCACGTGCGCGACCGCTTGGGATTCTTTTTCTCGCATGAGACCATCGTCGATAAAAAGCGCGATGAGGTTCTTGCTAAGTGCTTTGTGTGCGAGAAATGCGCAGACCATTGAATCAACACCGCCGCTCGTTGCACAGAGCGCCGTTCCATTACCAACAAGTTTCCTTATTTTTCTCGTTTTTTCTTCAATGAACTTCTTGTCGTTGAATTGCATGCTACCTCCTTCGTACTATTCTATTGTCGGTGCCCGCTTTGTCAATGATACCACATGAAAAAGGGGACTGTCCCCTTTTCCCTTGTGTTGACTTACCGCCTATTCTTGATACAATACGCAGATGAAGAAGATTGCGGTATGCAATCAGAAGGGTGGCGTTGGCAAGACAGCAACGGCAGTAAACGTATCGGCTGGATTATCACTTGCGGAAAAGGAAATCCTCTTAGTTGATATTGACCCCCAGGCCAATGCAACGAGCGGTCTCGGCATTGACTACAAAACCGTCGAACTCTCAACGTATGAATGCCTGTACGAGCCAGACCTTATTGACCGCGCAATCGTACGCACAAAGTGGCCATACCTGTCAGTTTTGCCATCAACGCCTGATCTCGCCGGAGCAGATATCGAACTTGTCGGACAGCACGAGCGAGAGTTCAAACTACGTAATGTCCTCGCACGAATTAGCAAGGTGTATGAATACAGTATCATTGACTGTCCACCGTCACTCGGTATTTTAACTGTTAATGGTCTTGTCGCATGCGATAGTGTGATCATTCCGATTCAATGTGAGTACTATGCCTTGGAGGGGTTGGAAAAACTTCTTAAGACCCTGCGGGCTGTGAAAGACAACCTCAATAGAAATCTCGTTATTGAGGGAATTCTGTTGACCATGTTCGACGCGCGACTGAATCTTGCCAAGGACGTTGTTGATGATATTCAGAAACATTTTCCTGAGGTTGTTTTTAGAACAGTTATCCCGCGTTCGGTGCGGGTCGCCGAATCACCATCATTTGGCAAATCAGTCATTCACTACAGTATTTCATCAGCAGGTGCTCAGGCGTATTTGAGTTTGATAAGGGAGTTACTGAATCATGCGTAGAAAAGCGTTAGGTAAGGGACTCGAAGCACTTATCCCAAAACAGGAACAGGAGACGTTAGATGAAGGGTATCGGATGATTGCAGTGAATTCGATATCACCCAATCCGTATCAGCCACGCAGCAATGTGGAAGATACTGAGATAAAGGATTTGGTCGCTTCAGTGAAAGAAAAGGGTGTCATTGAGCCACTCATTGTACGGCGCTCTGGCAACACGTTTGTACTCGCGGCTGGTGAACGCCGGCTCAAAGCAGCAAAGCTCGCAGGATTGCAAGAAGTACCGGTCATCATTCGAGATTTGACTGATCAGGAGCTCCTCGAGATCGGGCTCATTGAAAATCTTCATCGTAAAGATCTGAATCCCATAGAGGAAGCAGATGCGTACGAGCAGTTGAGCAAGAAATTCGGATACACGCATGAGCAGATAGCAGCGCTCGTGAGTAGAGACCGAACAACCATAACGAACACATTGCGACTGCTGATGCTCCCAGAAAAAATCAAAACCTTCCTTCGTCGTGGTACATTAAATCCAGGACACGCGCGCGCGCTCCTCGCCTTAGAAAATGAGATCACGATGATCCACGTCGCAGAACGGATAGTAAGAGACCATCTTTCGGTTCGACAGACCGAGGCGTTAATTAAGAGAATGCAGAGTAGACCGCGTATTTCGCCAGGCCGCGAAAAAGCGGCTAACCTCGTGATCCTCGAAGACGAGCTTTCCAAGTTACTACACACGAAAGTCATCGTTGACTGGAAAAAGGATAGAGGAACCATAACAATTCATTGCTACAGTCTGGATGATTTCGATCGTATATACTCGGTTTTGAAAAAGGGTAACAAAAGGGATAGATGACCAGCATATAAAAGGAGGAGGTATGTATAAAGGTTCATATGTGGCAATTGTTACGCCGTTCAAAGATGATGTTCTCGATGAAGCAGGACTGAGAAAAAATCTCCATTACCTTCTGGATAGTGGTTCAAGTGGCATTGTTGCATGTGCAACAACAGGTGAAAGTCCGTGCCTCAGCGATGATGAATTTGAACGAGTGGTCAAGATCGCCGTTGAGGTAACCGGTGGTAAGGTTCCAGTGATCGCTGGTGCAGGTACGAATTCCACAACAAAGACGATCAAACTCGTTCGCAGAGCGACAGCGTGCGGAGCGCACAGTGCACTAGTTGTAACACCGTACTATAACAAACCGACGCAAGAAGGTTTGTACCAGCACTACAAGAAAATCAGCGATGAGAGCAGCATCCCCCTCATTGTCTACAATGTGCCGAGTCGAACCGGCTGCAATATCCTGCCGAAAACTGTAGCATGGCTTGCACACGACTGCAAGAATATCGTCGGATTGAAGGCGGCGAGTGGCAGTCTCGACCAGGTGTCTGAAGTTCAACGTCTTTGCGGCGACACATTTGATATTCTCTCTGGTGATGATTCACTCACGTTTCCGATGCTCGCAGTTGGCGCAAAGGGCGTCATATCAGTGATTGCGAACATCCTGCCCGCTGATGTCGCGGCGATGTGCGCGGCATTCTTCAACCGTGACATCACTAAGGCGCGCGAGCTTCATCTGAAACTCCTGCCGGTTGTGAAAGCGCTCTTCTTGGAAACGAACCCAATACCTGTTAAAAAAGCAATGGAACTTATGGGTATGCCGGCAGGCAAACCGAGATTGCCGCTGGTCGAAATGAGTAAAGACATGACATCAGTACTAAAATCAGCACTTATTGAATACGGGATTGAGCTATGATCAAAATAGTCCTCTGTGGTATTGCCGGACGTATGGGACGAGAAATTATCAGAGCGGCACAGGCTGCCGCTGATATTACGATATGTGCGGGCGTTGAAGGAGCGAAACATGCGAGTATTGGTGATGTGATCAGTGGCATTAAGGTCACCGATGACATTGCCGCCGTTATTGAGGATTGTGATTGTGTTGTTGATTTCACCCATCACACGGCAACCGTGCCTATCCTTGAAAGTGCACAAAACTACAAGAAGCCATGTGTGACCGGTACGACAGGATTTACCGAACAGGAACACAGGGCGATTGAGGCGGTGGCAGAGCACGTGCCTGTATTCTGGGCACCCAATATGTCAGTTGGCGTGAATCATATGTACCGACTGGTCAAAACATCGCTCGGGCCTTTGCGCGATTTTGACATTGAGATTGTCGAAACCCACCACCGTGCAAAGAAAGATGCACCATCTGGTACGGCGAAGCGCATTGCTCACATTATCAGGGAAGAGAGGCCGGAGGCCACATTCATTTATGGCAGAGAGGGACATACAGGCGAACGTAATAGCAAGGAAGTCAGCATTCACGCCATACGTGGCGGTGATATCGTCGGTGAACACCGTGTTTTCTTTTTGGGTGAGGGCGAGTTTCTTGAAGTACGTCACTATGCGACATCTCGTCGGTGCTTTGCCATGGGTGCGCTGAGTGCGGTGAGGTACCTTATCGGAAAGCCACCCGGTCTGTACACCATGGAAAACCTCGTTACGTAATTTTTTGTTACACCATATCAGTTTTCTGGCAGACCCGTAAGCCAGTTCTATTGACTTAATCCTGAGAATTACTATAATAAGGGGCCATGAAGGTCTCTGTTGTTGTTCCTGCATACAATGAGGCAGCCAATATCCCGCACCTCGTAAACGCGTTTGATCAGTTCATTGAGACCCACAAGGACTACGAGGTGATTATTGTCGATGACGGGTCAAATGACGGTACGGGTCAGGCAGTTGAGGATAACAAAAGACCCTACGTGCGGGTTGCGAGACACAGACGAAATATGGGGAAAACGCAGGCGATCATTACCGGCACTGGAGAAGCAAAAGGGGACATAATCGTTATCTACGATGCCGATCTGCAGTTTGACGTAGATGATATTCCAAAACTCATTACGCTCATTGCCGACGGTGCTGATGTCGCGACTGGTTGGAAGCAAGGCACCTACGAGAAGAAATTCGTCTCCACCGTATACAATTACTGCGCACGTCGCCTCTTTGGGCTCAAAATACACGACATGAACGCAATGAAGGCGTTCAAGAAAGAGGTCATTACCGCGATACCGCTTCGCAAAGATTGGCACCGGTACATCATTCCACTCGCTCAGGAGGCAGGCTTCAACATTGCCGAAGCAAAGATCTCCTTGAGAGAACGGAGGTACGGAACTCCAAAGTACCAGTACAAGTCGAGAATACTTATTGGTTTGTTCGACCTTCTCGCAGTGAAATTCCAACTGACGTTCATGCAGAAGCCCATGCTATACTTTGGAACTGTTGGTCTTTTCTCTATCACTATTGGCTTTCTTGTCGGCATTGCCGCAATCATTTTGAGGATATTCGGCATCGGCTTACGACCGCTACTCTATCTTGTCATTCTCTTGATTATTTCTGGCATTCTTTTCTTTTCGCTTGCCCTCGTTGGTGAATCCATTCGGGCAGTTCTCGATCGCCTTGAAAAAAAGCAGCCTTAGAGTACTCACAACTCTACTACGAATCTTCGTCGGTATCGCCCTGATAGTTTTTCTTTTTTGGCGTTTTGATTTCTATAAAATAGTAGGACATGTTAGGAACATCGACAGCATTTATTTACTGTATGCACTCGTCACGTATCTCTTGTTTGTCATTATTTCAGCGTGGCGGTGGCAGGTTCTTCTCGATTTCAAGAGATTTGGGCTTTCCTTCTGGCGAACGCTCGTCATATACTTCATAGCTCTTTTTGCAAACAATTTCTTACCAACGACGGTTGGTGGTGATGTCATGAGAGTACTGTATGCCAAGCGCGAAAGAAAAACCGACGCACTTGCGACCGTACTCGTTGATAGAATACTCGGGTTTGTCGGTTTGTTCGTGTTTGCACTGTTTGCTGTTTTGTACCTTTTGTTTGAGAAGAACCAGACAGAGTTCTTACCTTTCACAGTCATCGGACTCGCGGTCATTGTTGTGATAACTTACGTTTTTTTTTCAGAGCGCATTTACGCTCTTTTTTCTCCTATTGTGCAGCGAATAACGTTATTTCGGTTGGGCGAGCGCCTCAATCGGCTTCATGAGGCTGCTACTGAGTTTGGCAGGGCGTGGCGCACGATTACAGTATGTGTCATACAGTCGGTAATCATTCAGGCCCTGCTCGCTCTCGGACCATTTTTTGTGCTGTGCGGTATGGGCAACCGTGGCGTTGGCGTGCTCCCGTTTTTCATCTATGTGCCGATTATCAACGTACTCTCGATGATACCCATATCGTTCAATGCCACGGGCGTACGTGAATACTTCTATGTGCTGCTGTTCTCACGTGTCGGTCTCAGCGGTGATACGTCGTTAGCCGTTTCAATCGTATCGTTCATACTCGTCGTATTCTTGTCACTGTTTGGTGGCGTTGCCTTTATTATCTATAAGCGAAAATAGTATGTCATGTGATGTTTGTTCAGTTATACTCAAGGAGGTACGTACATGAAAGTCTGTATGATCGGGACAGGCTATGTTGGTCTTGTTTCGGGCACATGTTTTGCCGAAATCGGGCATGATGTTGTCTGTGTTGATAATGATACTACAAAGATAGATACATTGAGAAAAGGGGGGCTGCCTATATACGAACCTGGATTAGATGAGTTAATCGCCCGAAATGTGAAAGCAGGTAGGATTTCCTTCACGACATCAATACGAGAGGGCGTTGAGAAATCACTCTTTCTCTTTATTGCTGTTGGCACTCCACCAAAAGAAGATGGTCAGCCTGACCTGTCGAGCATTGAGAAGGTCGCCGAGGAAATTGGTTCAGCTATGAATGAGTACAAAATCATAATTGAGAAGAGTACTGTTCCTGTACAGACGAGCAAATGGGTACGAACAGTGATTGAACGGTTCAGCAAGAAGGTGAAGGATTTTGATGTCGCATCGAATCCCGAATTCTTGAGAGAAGGTTCGGCAATCGATGATTTCCTCCATCCTGACCGCGTTGTCTTGGGAGTTGAAACGAAGCGTGCGGAAGAAAAGCTCTTGGAGCTCTACAAACCGATTGATGCACCGAAGATTGTGACCGATATTGCCAGTGCAGAGCTCATAAAGCATGCTTCAAACTCTCTGCTTTCAACAAAGATATCATTCATCAACGCGATTTCGATTATCTGTGACAAAACAGATGCTGACGTCATCAAAGTTGCCGAAGGTATTGGACTCGATAAGCGAATCGGTAGAGATTTTTTGAATGCCGGTGTTGGGTTTGGTGGATTCTGTTTTCCAAAGGATATAAAGGCGTTTATCAGCATCTCTGAGCGGCTCGGGTATGACTTCCGGCTCTTGAGAGAAGTTGAGAGGATAAACGAAGAGCAGATGGTCCGTGCGGTCAATAAACTGGAAAAAATGCTCTGGAACGTGCGGGATAAGAAAATAGGTATACTCGGTCTCGCATTCAAGCCGAACACGGATGATATGCGTTTTGCACCTTCGATAACGATTATTGGCGAATTGCAGAAACGAGGCGCTTCGGTAAAGGCGTATGATCCTGTATCTATGGAACGGGCAAAGAAAATAATGCCAGATATCGAGTACTGCACAAATGCGTATGACGTTGCCAGGGATGTTGATGGCATTGCACTCGTCACTGAGTGGGACGAATTTCGCACCCTTGATTTAGGAAAAATCAAATCACTCATGCGCCAGCCCGTGTTCCTCGATGGCCGTAACGTGTATGATCCAGACAAGATGAAAGAGTTAGGATTTATCTATACGGGGATAGGAAGATGAGAATCGTTATCACTGGAGGTGCAGGATTCATCGGCTCGCATCTGGTTGATCACTACCTCGCACGGGGCGTTGATGTCGTGGTAATTGATAATCTCATTACTGGGAGAGAAGAGAATATCAGCGCGCACCGCAATAACCGTCGGTTCACGTTCATGAACGAAGATGTGTGTCGTGTAACGACTATTGATGGTTCGATCGATGCAATTCTGCACTTTGCGTGCCCAGCAAGTCCGTTTGATTATCTGAAGTACCCGCTTGAAACGTTGCAGGTGATGTCGGTCGGCACACGTCAGATGCTTGACATTGCCCGAGCAAAGAATGCTAAATTCTTCCTCGCTTCGACGAGCGAAGTGTATGGTGATCCTGACGTCCATCCTCAGAAAGAAGAGTATTACGGTAATGTTAATGTACTCAGTCCGCGTGCCGTGTACGATGAGGGCAAACGATTTGCCGAAACGGTTACCATCGCGTACCATCGGAAGTACAATACGAACATCGGGATCATCAGGATATTTAATACCTACGGCGAGCGGATGCGTTCTGCGGACGGTCGGGTCATACCAACATTCATATCTGAGGCATTGGCGAATAGACGCTTACCGATCTTTGGTGACGGTTCACAGACGCGGAGCTTCTGTTACATTGAAGATATGGTGCAGGGCGTCACGAAAGCAGTCGAGATTGATTATCCGCTACCGATAAATCTGGGTAATCCGGCTGAGTACACGGTTCTTCAAGTTGCTGATATCATAAGAAAGTTGTGCAAGAGCGCGAGTGAACTGCAGTATATGCCTCTTCCAGACAGCGACCCGAAGAAGAGAAAACCTGACATTGCGCGGGCACAGAGTTTGTTACAGTGGCAGCCCTCGGTTAGCCTTGAACAGGGTTTGGTTAAGGTAATTGCCTGGTTCAAAGAGAGGAGGAGAGATGATTGAGTGGTTAAAATTCCATGGTGGGAGGATAATTCTCGTTATTGTCATCGCCGCCATCGTATACTACATTTTGCAGAAGTTGATCCCCCGTTTTGTCAAGCGAACGGTCATGCTGAAAATGGAAGGCAAGCCAGAAGAAGAAGTTAAGAAGCGGAGCAAAACCATAAATAATGTCATACGGGGAACATTAGGATTTGTGATCGGTGCGGTTGTTCTTTTCACTGTGCTCGCAGAAGTAGGTGTCAATATCGGTCCCGCGCTCGCAAGTCTCGGCATCCTCGGCTTGGCCGTGAGTTTTGGCGCACAGAGTCTCATTAAAGACCTTATCAATGGAATGTTTATCCTCATCGAGAACCAGTATGGGGTCGGTGACGTGGTGAAGGTCAGTGGTATTGCCGGACTCGTTGAGGAGGTGAACCTTCGTCGGACGGTGCTGAGGGATTTAGATGGTATTGTTCACTACATCCCCAACAGTGAAATCGCGATTGCAAGCAATTTTACAAAGGAATTCTCACGGGTGAATATGAACATATCGGTCGGTTACGGTGAGGATCTCGATCGTGTCATTACTGTGATCAACCAGGTGTGTACAGCGATGGTCGCTGAAAAAGAATGGAAGGATAAGATAATCAAAACGCCGCAGGTACTGCGTGTTGACAAACTCGGGGACTCCGGCATCGAAATCAAAATACTCGGTGATACGAAACCGATTGCTCAGTGGGAGGTCATGGGAGAGCTCCGAAAACGCATCAAGCAGACGTTTGACAAAGAGAATATAGAAATTCCGTGGCCACACATGAAAGTGTACTTCGGTAACGAAACGGTGGCCCTGAGAAACACAGAATCCTTGACAGAAAATTGAATTGATACTATAATGTAGCAAACTGAGGAACCCCATGAGAACGCTTGCTGCATTAACCACAATCGTACTTTTCTCCACACTCGGTTGCGCACCAGAAGATAAAACATTTGTCGGCGAACAAGGTGGAGCGTTAACCATTGGCACAACGGACATTCCCGCAGTGCTATCCCCGCTCGCACCGTCGGCCTTCGGTTCAAATGATGTTCTCGACCTTCTCTTTGTGAGCCTGTATCGTTACGATCCTCAAACAGATGAGATGCAACCAGAATTAGCAGCATCATGGGAGTTCTCAGAAGATCTGACGTCGATTACGTACTATCTTCGTGATGATGTCACGTGGTGGGATGGTATGCCAGTTACTGCTGAAGATGTTTACTACACCTACAGTATGATGATTGATCCGGCAACACAGTATCCGGACATTGCGCGACTCCGGTTTATTGATACAGTTGAGGTACTGGGCACTCATACGATACGAGTTTCGTTCGATAGAGTGTACGCTGATGTGTTGACCGATTCTGACATCATGCCAGTACCCCGGCACATCCACGAACAATCACCCGAGACATTCGGCCAAGAACCAGTTGGTAATGGACCTTACCGGATCGAAGAGTGGGTGCCTGGTTCTCGGCTGGTGCTTGCCGCAAATGACACATACTACCGGGGGCGGCCACCACTTGATGAAGTAGAAATCCGATACTACCTCGATGCGACAGCAATGCTGAACGCTTTCGCGCAGGGGCAGCTCGATGTTGTTCTCAACATAACACCTACCGCTGCACGACGATTGTCGACAGATGAGAATGCTGTGGTCGACCAGCGACCTGGTAATACCTATACGTATGTTGGTTGGAATCTGAGACATGAACACCTGGCTGATCCAGAGATACGTCGCGCATTGAGCCTGGCGATCAATACTCGGTCTTTGCTGGATAGTATTTTCAATGGCATGGGCACGATCTCGAACGGACCGCTACCACCATCCTCATGGGGTCACAGTCCTGATGTCACTGCCCTCAATTATGACGTGGACGCGGCACGTGCGATACTCAAGAGCAAAGATTTCAAAGACCGTAACCGAAATGGGATACTCGACAAAAATGGCCGGGATTTTGTGCTCAACATCATTACCAATAGCGAAAGTTCAGATCGAGTTGCACTTCTCAATGCGATTGCTCGTGATCTGGGAGAACTCGGCATCTACGTCAGAGCGCGTACCCTGCGTACTGATGCGTTCATTCGAAGTATCATGAATAGAGATTTTGATGGTTTTGTCATGGGCTGGTCAGTGGGCGAAAAAATCGACCCCACGGTGTACTGGTATTCAGACGAAAAAAAGGGGATATACAATTTTGTTTCATACAAAAACGAGATGGTTGATTCGCTGATTGATCAGGGCGTCGCCATGCTCAACCGCAAGAAAGCAAAAGACGTATGGCATGCGTTTCAGAAGATTGTATATGAAGACCTGCCATACACGTTTCTCGTTGTTCCGGATGCGATCTCTGCTGCGCGCAGACATGTAAAGGGAATTGAACAGGGACTTGCACTGAGCAGCGCGTATACATACTGGATTTCTGAAAGCGAGCGCGAAGTGGTTACTTCTGTTCCTCCGACGGTTGTTGAGGAGATTGACACGACTCTGGTATCGCCACTGAGCGAAGAACTTGAAGCAGACACAGGATTAGAATCAGAGTTGGAGATTCTCCCAATCGTGAGACCAGAGGACGTGTTGGAAGCTGCCGCGCGTAGAGAGACAACAACGGTTGCACCAATACTGCCCGAATCGGTTACGGTCATGACCCCACCGCCCAGACCATCGATCACCACTCGGGCAACGCCAGTCAAGAGGGTAACGCCAAAGTATCCAGATGCGGCCCGGACAATCGGTGCGAGCGGGAGGGTTGTCATTCGTGTGCTCGTTGGAGTAGACGGTAGGGTGAAAGAGACGGCTGTTCTTTCAAGCTTCGGTAATCCTGCATGTGAAGCGGCGGCACTCGCTGCAGCCGAGCAGTGGGAATTCAATCCAGCAACCAAAGATGGTGAGCCGTTCGAGCAGAAGGCAACAATCCCGTTTGACTTCAGACCAGAAAGAGAAAGTAATCAGTAGTCAGTAGATAGTAGTCAGTAGATAGTAGTCAGTAGACAGTTCGCTATTTCGAGCGGGCTACAAGCTGGATAGCTGTTACCAAATCTCTTTGACCCTACAGAGATATTTAGTCGTGCGGCCCAGGCAATGACCGGCAGCCAGTTCTTGGTTGTGCCTTTATGCCGAGGTTCTGTGAGGGTATGATTCTAACGAGGATGCATGATTGCGTAGGGCAGGATCATTTCTTCGAGCGATATCCCACCGTGCTGGAATGTGTATTTGAATTCACGCTCATACTCGGTGGGCTTTGTCGGATAGATGAAATAGTAGTCCTCTTTGGCAATAGCAAAGCGTACTGATGGGTCACTGCTCGGTAAGGCGATGTCGCCAGGATTGTTGAGGAGCAGGGCAGTTTTTCGGTCAACCTTGAGCGCGGGTCCGTATTTGTACCGCAAGTTTGGTGATATGGTTCTTCCGCCATACACAATTGTTGGTCTTTGCACACGTATGTAGCCATGGTCAGAGGTGAGTAAGACGCGCTTGCCTTTTTTCGCCAGACGTTGGAGTATGTTGAAAATCGGTGAGATGGGGAACCAGTATCCGAGAAGATTCAAGAATACCCGTTCGTCGTCGAGCATCCCTTTCATGTCACCTCGGCCGGGTATCGAATGAAGTAGTAGATCAAAGAAATTTATCACAATGATCGTGATGTCTTGAGAGTCATTAACAAGACTATTGGCGCTGCGTTCGATTTCTTGAATAGAGGCAAGCTTGTAGTATGAAAATTTTACTCTCAAATTGTGTCTCTTTAGTTGCTCAGTGAACAGCTCTTTTTCAAAACGGTTCTGCCCCTGTGATTCGAATGTCCAGTACTGCGGGTACTGCTGTACAGTGTCGAGAGGCGTGAGTCCGGAAAAGAGCGCATTCCGCGAGTACGGTGTTGCGGTAGGAAGTATCGAATAGTAAAAGTCTGTACTGAGTTCGAAGTAGTCACGCAGGTATGGTGTTAACTTGAGGTACTGGTCGAGTCGCATTGAATCAAAAACTACAAACACGAGCGGTCCTTCTTTGAGGAGAGGAAAAACCGCATGTGAAAAGAGGTTGTGCGACATAATCGGACCCCTGCCTTGAATGAAATCTCTGTATTCGCTCTCAATGTACTTAGCGAATCCAGCATTCGCTTCGCGTTTTCTCTCAGCCTGGATATCCTTAAGGTCTTTGCCGCCGAATTCAAGAAGTCTCAAGTCCCACGAAACAACTGTCTTGAAGTACTCTATCCACTCTTCATAATTTGATGGTTCGATGAAAGACCTGAAATGTGTTGCGTACTCTTCGGCCATTTTGTCGCCAATGATAACTCTCCGTTTGAGTGTTCTGTTAAGTACTGAAAGTAGTTGGTTGAAACTAAACGGTTTGGTGATGTAGTCATCGACCCAGCCGCCGTACGCTTTGTTCATGAGGTCCTCTTCTTCGCTCTTAGTGACCATGACGACGAGTTGTTGTGAATTCTCGTTCTTGATTCTGCGCAATACTTCAAGCCCGTCGACACCGGGCATAATTTCATCGAGAAAAATGAGATCGAAGACCTCTTTTGATGCGAGCGTAACGCCATCCTCGCCAGAGGTTGCGGTTTTTACGTCATATCCTTCCTGCTGCAGCAGGTAGATAAATGGTTTTAGCAAATCAATCTCATCATCAATCCAAAGTAATTTCATTGTTCCACCTTTGGGATTACTATCTGAAATGTTGTTCCATGAGTACCGGTTTCCTTCAGGATCAATTTCCCCTTATGGTACTCTTCGACTATTCGCTTTGTCAGCACGAGCCCGAGTCCCCAGCCGTACTTTTTGGTCGTGAAGCCGGGCTTAAATATCTCACTACTTTTTTTGATTCCTTTGCCCGAATCATTGATTTCGATGACCGCTCCGTTTTGTTCCATTGTCTTGATGGTGATGTTTCCCTTTTCCGAGCCGATTGCGTCGAGGCCATTCTTGAGGATATTCTCGACCGCCCATTCGAGGAGAACATCATCGAACTTGATTGGTGGCAGCGGTTCGTACTTTTCTGTAAAGGTGATGTTGCCGTGTGCGCGTCTTTTGATATACGCCACAGATTTCTTGATTGTTTCGATGGGTTCCTTTTCAACCAACCGCGGGGGAAGTCCGATTCGTGAGAATTTCTCGAGAACTTCTTTCATACGCTGTGTATCTTCACTGATGCCTTCGTATATTTCAGGAGCGATTTTGCCTTTGAATGCTTCGAGCCACCCGACGAGCGACGAGAGCGGCGTAGCGAGCTGGTGTGCTGTTTCTCGTGCGAGTGAATTCCATATTTTTTCTTCTTCGCTTTTTCTGTAGAGAAGGTATCCCCAGAATCCGAGAAAGAGAAATGCCACGAGGAAAACCGTTTCGACAAACGGCAGAATCTGCAGTGATCTGGTAAATGGTGATAGACCCCAGTGAACGTAACCGACCAGTGTTGAATCACTGCCGTGTCGTATGACCATCGGAATGGGAGTCTGAACCCTATCGAGTTTCTCAACCGCAGCTTTCAGGTCTTCGTTCTTGATATTTTTTGCGGAATACGGAGTACCCTCAGCGTCGGTCAGTACGACCGGAAAGTCGATTTTCTGGATGACTTCTTCATAGAATAGCTCGAGCAGCTGCTCTTTTTCTTCATCAACGCTCGTCCCGCGTGCAAATTCAGCGAAGAGTCGTGATGTCGTTTCAGTCTCCTTCTTAATACGCTGGATCAAATAGTTCGAGTAAACGAATGTAACGATACCAATGATACCGATGCCAATGAGGAAATAAATGACGAGTGCACGGGCACTGAATGTGCGACTGAGTTTCATGCGGCGAGAACTCTCTTCTCAAACACTTTCGCGAATTCAAACAGCATATCATGGTTTCCATAGTATGCATCACAGAAGTAAAGTACTTCGTACAATTCAGGACTCGATGCGGGGATTGTTTTGCCGACAATAATCTTACCGCCCTCCCAGGCGACATCACGGTCACTATTGACAAGCAAAACAGGTTTTTGTTTCTCGAGACGGTTGATCAGTTTGTTGTACTGCCGCACGGAAAAGTGAAAGAGCTTCTTTGGGTGCGTTGCTCCAATATTGAAAAATTCACACAGGGCTACGATACTACCTTTTATCATAAGATTATAGTACGGAAAGGCACCGTCAGCGTAGAAGCACACTCTCATTTCTGCCGGTACGAGATAGGGCAGAGACAAGTTTGCCGGTTCGTTCAGTTCAATGATGGCGTGGAAATGACGTTCGCTGAGTTCGGCCTTCATTTTTTTAAATTCCTTGGAGAAAAGTTCGGCACTTTTTTCATAGTAGAGTATTTCAAACGCCTTCGTCTTGAGACGTGTGCATATCGGTTCGAGTTGTCGTGGGGAAAGGAGAACAGCCGTACCCATACGTTTGAGCCCATCGAGGAAAGTCAGTGTTTGAGCAAAGCGTTGCTCATCAGCTGGTAGTGATACCAAGTAGTTTCCTTTTTTCTTGGTGGCGAGCGGCTTGAATTTCTTGCGAAAGCGGGCTCTACTGATTCTGATATAGAGACTTCTTAGGATGCTCATGACTTATGTTTTGTTTGCGCCATTGCCGTGAAGATTAGTACTACTCTTTCCTTTTTTCCATTATGTCGTCAACAATTCTATACTTTTTTGCTTCTTCCGCGGACATGAAGTAGTTGCGGTCAGTATCCGCAGCGATCTTCTCCTCACTCTGCCCGGTGTGTTTCGCAAAGATTTTATTCAGTATTTCCCTGATCGTGAGGACCTCTTTCGCGTGTATTGCAATATCCGATGCTTGACCTGCGAATGCGCCTTCTGGTTGGTGAATCATAACACGAGCGTGAGGAAGGGCAAAACGTTTACCTTTTTGCCCGGCAGCGAGAAGCATCGCTGCCATACTTGCTGCCATACCGATGCATATTGTCGCGATATCTGGCTTAATGAACTGCATCGTGTCGTAAATTGCGAGACCGGATGAAACAATACCACCTGGTGAATTGATGTAAAGGTTGATATCCCGGTCAGAATCTTCAGCTTCGCAGAAAAGTAATTGTGCGATGATGAGGTTAGCGACCGTGTCATCTATTGGTGTCCCGATGAATATTATCCTCTCTTTAAGAAGGCGAGAATAAATGTCATATGCCCTTTCACCACGACCAGTTTGTTCAATGACGTACGGAACGGGAATCATTCATTGCCTCCTTTGGTGATATGATACGACTCTTCTCACTGATGATTGCTTTCTTAAGTAGAAAATCGATCGTTTTTTCGCGCCTCATGATGCTCCCGACGTATCCTATGATGCTCTGCTTATTCTCATTATTTAGTTTCATGCCCATTGCAGAAACGAGTCGTACAATCTCGTCCTTGTTAATAGAGATTTCCTCTCGTTCTGCTATCTTATCGAGAATGAGGTTAAGTCGTACGCGATTTTCGGCAATCGTCCAAAATCTCTCTTTGTTTGATTCAGAATCAGGTAGGTTTGCGTTTTGAAGCATCTTCTTGTACTCACTTTCAACGAAGGACGTTGGCACTTCAAATTTCGTTCTTTCGAGGAGGATTTTTGACAGTGAATCTTTGAGTTCTGCTTCGATTCTCTTCTCTTCGTTTTTGCGCGCTTCTTCCATGAGTGTTTTCTTGAGTTTTTCAGTATCTTCAAAATGAAGTGATTTTGCGAAATCATCATTTATTTGTGGTAGTACCTTTTCTTCGATTTTCTTAACGGTGAATGCGTATGTTGTTTTGTCGACAGTTATTTCCTTTTTGTCGGACGTGTGTGTACCGACCAGCGCCCTGTTCATTTCGTCGGGCAGGCTGCGGTCACCGATTCTCAGTGTTACTTCCTCATTGTGCATTTTCACCTTGCCATTTTCAGTGACCGTCAATTCCAGTGTGACAAAATCATCCACAGCTGCGGCGCGCGTTACTTCTGCAACCCGTGCGTTACGTTCGCGCACGTCGTTCAGTGTCTGCTCGAGCAGGTAGTCATCAGGAAGTCGCTCTTCCTTGAACAGTTCAATACCAGTGTAGTCATCGACCGAGAAATGCGGTACAACCTCAAATTGCATGCGGAATGTAATCTGTTCGCCTTCATCTATATTAAGCAACTTTGCCTGAGATGCGAGATACCATTGCTTTTCAGTGACAATGTTCGCGAGGGATTCGCTGACAAGGCTGTTCAATGCCTGTGCCTTTATCGAATCATAGTACCGTGCTTTGATTATTGATTTCGGCACCTTCCCCTTGCGAAACCCCTTCAGGGTAAGTTGTTTCTGAACTTTGTCGATTTCTGAATTCACATACCGAGTCAGCTCTTGAGATGGTACTGTAACGCTGATTTCCTTTTCAGTTTCGTTGTTTTTTGTGACTTCGTATTCCAAATAAAACCTCCATCGTATGCGAGGAGGGGGACTTGAACCCCCATTCCGAAGTGGAACTGGATCCTAAATCCAGCGCGTCTGCCAATTCCGCCATCCTCGCCAGCACAACCCATAGTATAATGCAAATGGTAATATTGTCAATTGCATATAGTAGGATAGTTTGATAGTTGAATTGTTGGATGGTTGTGGAGTTCCACAACAGAGGGATGTGACGATAACGCACGTAAATTGACACCTAGTGTTGCCTTCGCTTAATGAGGGTGTTGAGCATAAGTGCCAGCACAATGTACGTGAATGGCACGAGGAGAAAGCGAAATCTCATGTTTTCGCTGACATCGATGAGGTTACCAATGATGGTAACGTACACGATGCAAAACGCGACGAATTGCACAAAGACTGTGCCGGCTTTGTCCAGACGTGCCCGGTGTGGTCGTAGAGCACTGATGAGGCACCAGATATAGAGGAGCGGAATAAATACGTAGAGAAGATTGATGTGGACCACGCGTTGCTGACCAAACCTGTTCGTATACGTCGTCTGCCATACCATCTTGAGCGCATCACCGAGTAGGTAGTTCTGATAGATGGTGATCCATCCTTTAAGTCGTTCGCGATTATTGCCCCGAAAGATAATGCTGTCACAGCTCGGTCGCAGGTACGCATAACATGCTTTGACAACAGAAAGTCCGTAGTGAGCAGGATATTTCGGTATGAGGAATCGGGCAGCATCGAGATACTGTCGTGATACAGACACATAGCCAATGTGATTGTAGTTGGGAAAACCAGACGATTTGTACCATGTGTCGAGTACTGGAATGCCGGTCGTGGTGTCAAAGACCGCGAATTCGCGGTACTGTTCTGGAGTACCAAATGGTTGCACACGCACAATTGCTGATACATCACCGAGCTCAATGTGCGCATCGATTTTTTCCTGCGGTACCGTTGAAACCATCTTCATGAGATTCATGCCCAACCAGGAGGATAGTGTGGGTTGTTGAAAGATAAATTGATTCTTCACATGCAGGCATGCAATAACAAGGAGCGGCGGGAGTGCACAGACCACAATAGTTCTGATGTTCTTTCTATCGTGCAGGAGTACACCGATGAAGATAATCACGAACCACACGGCCGTGAAGAGGCTGCGCATGATGATGATCGCTCCGAGGGTGATGAAGAAAAGTGCGAGAGGTGTCCATGTATGTCTCTCGAAGTACAGATACAGAAAGATAGCGGCTGCAAGTAGGAGCAGCGTCGTGGGGTATGTATAGAAGAGCCAGTTCTCAAAGAGAATAACCGGCGGGCTGATCATGAAAAAGATTGCTAGCGGTACAGATACGTACCGCGATATTCTTAATTTTTCAAGAATGAAGAAAAAACCGAGAACCATGAAAAGACCGGTGAGGAGGTATGCTGTTCTGAATGCAAGAGACTCGACCCCCGGCGTACTATTGAGCGTCAAACCGATAAGGAAGTTAAATCCAGGCGGCTGGCTGTGAAGATAAAATATACTCTGCCACAATTTCGTCTGCAGGTGGACCGGGTCGAGGATTTGAAAGAACCAGTACATCGGTGACGCATCAAAGCGTACACCGAGTTCATACACCACGAAACGTGATGCTACAAAAACGATGAGCAATACTGCGTATGGATATGTGCGTGTCACTTTTCTTGAGGTATCAGTCAACATGAAGCGAGGTGTTTTGTAAGCTCAGTATATTACGATATTGAATCGTTGTGGGTGAGAATATACGGGCGTTACGTAGTCCGGCAAGAGAATAGTTGCCGGCAGGTCATACTCTCCAGGTGACAGTTTTGTTAGTCGTATCTGGACCGTGATGTCCTGCTGCCGCAGTTCACCTATTCGACCGTGTGCACCTCGCACGATGAGGGTGTCAAGGACAGCTTTGTCTGAGGAGACGCGCTGGTCGGGTGTGAAGACAAGCCGTAACGGGATATCGGTGAACACTTTTTCAACTGATGAGTCAACGACCACCTGAACTGAGACATCATTGCGTGAAACCTCAAGGAGCGGTGATATTTGTGCAAGACGGAGTTTCTTTGCGAACGTTTTGCTTCTATTTCTCACGCTGAGCGTTTCAGTTGTAATTTCGCTGAGATCCTGTAGCACACCTCGTGGTCCGCTAATGAAAACGGTATCGAGGACGACAACATGATCGATTGAAAAATCCTGATTTGGAGTACCTTTGACCGGCACGGTCACCTGGATCCGCTTACTAACTTTCGTGTCGACAGTAATGCTGATCGAGGATGTGTTGTAGGTAGTTGTCAGATCAGCAAAACCCATTGGAATAAACAGTCTCTTCACAGATATTTCATTCTGTCCGAGCGAGACATTACGTACTGCACAGCGCGCCTTGGGCGGTGCAGCCCACGTGCTGAGGAGAGAACCGCCTCTCCCAGTGAAGGTTACGCTCACCGAGGATACTGAGTCAACAATGGTAAGAGTGTCAGGTAAATCACTGTAGACTATTCTGATATCTCTTGTATACTGATAATCGTTACCAATAGAAACAAAGAACCATAAACCGAACGCAAAAACGATAGCAAAGATCTTTCTCACTGGATTTGTGATGATGATAGCAAGTATCTGTTTGAGATCCATGCAGAGAATTATACGCACTGGCCGCGGACAATCAAGAGAAATGTTGGGGTCAGGCCTGAAAATCTGAAATGCAAAGGTGGAATTAGGCTCGTAAAGAACGGGAATTCAGTATATCTTCTACAAAGCCTGACTACAGCAAGGGTGTTCGTCCTGAATCGATAAGAAAAACGTCCTCTTTTGCATAAGATTTTCAGATTTTCGGGTCTGAATCCATTAACTCCAGAAGATCCAGATGAAGATGGCTGCCGCACATACTGCGGCGATGGTAAACGGCAGTCCGACACGCGCAAAATCGATGAATCCGATGTCATGACCGTTCTTCTTGAGAAGACCGACCGCAACGATGTTTGCCGCGGCACCAATCGGTGTGATATTGCCGCCGACCGTTGTTCCGAGTATTGTGCCAAAGAGGAGGAGATAGAGTGGGTAGTCAAACGACGTAGACAGTGTTGTGATGACGCCGACCATCGCGGCAAAATAGGGCACATTATCAACAAATGCTGAGACAAATACAGAAAAGATGACGAGCAGTACATATGTGGCAAGGACATTGCCCGACGTGAACTGACCGACGAGTTGGGCGAGCGTGCTTGTGGTGCCAGTGAATGTGAGTGAACCAACGAGCGCGAAGATTGCGGCGAGGAAGAAGAACGTTTCCCAATCTGTGTCTCTGATGATGTGATAGGTTTTGATTTTCCTTGAAAAGAGGCTCCAGACAATGCCGAGTGTACCGATTGCGACACAGATTGTGCCACCTACGTAGTCCATAAAACCGGGCATAAACGAACCAATCGCCAGTCCGGCGATGAGCACGATGAGCAGCGCGCCCGGTACGAGGCTGACGATTTTTTCAACCCGCACGACCCCGATTGGTTCTTTATGTTTGCGGTTGAGTACATAAATGACGACGAGCGAGACAATTGCGGCGCATTCAACCGCAAAAAAGAGACTCGGTCTACCATAGTAAAAGAAAAAGTCATTGAACGTCATGCGTGTCGCGCTCGCGAGAATCATGCTTGGCGGATCTCCGACCAACGTGGCAGTTCCTTGGAGGTTGGACGAGAGACATATGCCGAGGATGAACGGTACGGGTGAAACTTTAAGTTTGCGCGATACTTCGAACGCAATTGGTGCGACGATCAAAACCGTTGCGATATTTTCAACAAATGCTGAAATGATTCCGCTAAAAGCAGACAGCCAGATGATTGCCCAGACAAGATTCTTTGACCGGTCAATAATTGATTCCGCGATGTAAGCTGGGATTCTTGAGTAAATGAACAACTCGGCGACAACAAGGCTTCCCCAGAAAATGCCCAAGATGTTCCAGTTTATGTAGTACAGAAGTTTTACTGCCGGCATGATGTTGAACAGGAGCATTGTTGCGACTCCTGCCCACGCAATGATTGCTTTGTATCGATGCAGTGCAATGACTAATACGTACGTCGTGAGAAAAACGGCGAGGCAGGAAATCTGTGTGATTGACATCAGCGACAGCGCACTACGAGGATGTTTGCGAAAGCCAGACCATGATCGCCTTCTGGATGTGGAGTCTATTCTCTGCCTGATCAAAAACAATTGAGTGGGGACCATCAATAACGTCATCAGTGATTTCCTCGCCCCGGTGCGCAGGCAGGCAGTGCATGATCACATGGTCTTTGTTCGCACGTTTGAGTAATCCAGCATTAACCTGAAAGGGTGAGAACACCTTTTTTCGCTTTTCTGCCTCCTGTTCTTGTCCCATTGATGCCCAGACATCAGTGTACACAACATCGGCATTGTCTACTGCTTCGTAGGGATCATTGGTGAGACTGGTCTTGCCTGCCTTTGCTAAATAGGCTTTGCGCGGTTCATACCCTTGTGGTGTCGCAATGATCAGGGTGAAACCAAGTAGGGCAGAGGCAGCAATGAGTGAATTGCAGACATTATTGCCATCACCAACATAGGCGACGGTCGTCTTTTCAAGCACCTTTTTATGTTCGATAATAGTCAACAGGTCACACATAACCTGGCACGGGTGTTCGAGGTCAGAGAGCCCATTGATCACCGGAACTGACGCATACGCGGCTAAATCGGCGACAGTTTTATGCGCAAAGACACGCGCCATAATGAGGTCAACCCAGCGGGATAGATTTTTTGCTGCATCGGGAACTGTCTCACGCGTGCCGAGTTTGATATCAGTCGGCGCAAGATAGATCGCATGGCCACCGAGTTGGGTCATACCGGTTTCAAACGTAACCCGTGTGCGCAGAGACGGTTTTTCGAATACCATGGCGAGGGTTTTGTCTCGAAGTATTTTGTGAGCGACGCCCTTTCTTTGTGACTGTTTGAGTTTCTGTGCAAGTTCGAAGAGGCGATACATTTCTTTTTGGTTCAGATCAAATATGGAAATGAAATCTCGTTTCATGCTACCTCCGGTCGTAATCATAGCGATTTTTCATGCACTGTCAATGCGTTGACCAGATATCACAATTTCTCGCAAGATGCGGAACCATGGTCGAATTGAGGCATCGGACCGTAGTAGGGACGCACCACCCACAACTGCGTCAGTCACGATGATAGCGCGGTTTGATAGGACTGCCAGTGATAATTGTGGCAAGTCGACTTCTCACGTACTGTGAGAGTCATTTACTTTGCATTTCTTGGGACCGCTCAATGTTGTGTTGTCCAATGTCGTGATTTGACCCCAAGATTCACAATTTCAACAATCATCCATACGACGAGGACGAGGATGATGCCGTTGACGACAAACAAAAGCCAGTTGCCTGAATTGTAGAAATTGATGATATTAAGTACCATGCCCCAGCCCGTCATCGTGATCATGAAGACCATGGGCAGGGCCGTGTATGTGATGGGTTTACCTTTTTTCCATAGATACACGGTGATGACCATGAGCGCGAGACCGGCAAGCAGTTGATTGCTTGCGCCAAACAATGGCCACAGGACGAGCGCGCCAGAACCGTCGGGCTTTGCGAGCGCAAGTATCAGCGCGCAAATAATCACAAAGGCAGTTGCGGCGTGCCGTTTAGTCAGGATTCTGATGTTGAAACTTTCTGCAATCTCGGTCACTATGTAGCGCTGTATCCGAGTTGCGCTGTCCAATGTTGTCGCCGCAAAACTCACAATGAAGACGCCGAGGACCGTACCGGCCAAAGTCTTGCTCAAGCCCAGTGCCATAAGAAAGGTTGCAGCGCCGTCAACAAAGGCCGATAGCTTTGCGGCAAGTCCAGATGCTGCTGACCAATTGGCGTACCGTGCGGTCCACGCCTCGATGTTGCCGAGCCCGGCAGTACAGGCAATAATGACGAGCGTTGCGAGCGCACCTTCCATAAGCATCGAGCCGTAGCCAACAAACCGTGCGTCACTCTCACTACTTAGCTGCTTTGACGATGTTCCTGATGACACGAGACTGTGAAAACCAGATATGGCACCGCACGCGATGGTGATGAAGAGAAAAGGCCAGAGCGGCGGTGCACCAGTCGGTTGTGAGACAAACGCAGGTGCACTTATGACCGGATGCACGATCACCAATCCAATGAGGAGGAGTGCCATGGCAACCATGAGTTGATGCGCGTTGATGTAATCACGGGGCTGCAAGAGCGTCTGTACGGGAAGTACTGAGGCGATGTAGGCATATACCATCAGGATAATAAGCCACGTGACCAACGGCGACCCGGCGATAAGGCCGGGCATCTTGAGTGGTATGAATGCGCCGACGTACACCGTTACGTACATGATGATGACGGCACCAATTGAGAGTACTGCCGCGTTCGCCTTCCTCTTGTAAATGAAATAGCCGAGCAGTACGGCAATTGGTATTTCCATCCACACTGGAAAGACGGCGGTTGGATACATCGTGAACAGTATGCCAATGATGAGAGCAAATATCGATACAACAATGACCAGGCAGAAAAAGATGACCAACAAGAACAGCACGCGCGATGTTGGGCCGACTATATCTTTGGTTACGTCACCAATCGAACGTCCCTTGTTTCGTGCCGAGATCACGAGCGCACCAAAATCGTGAACTGCACCCATGACAATTGATCCAACCAATACCCAGATGAGCGCCGGGACCCAACCCCAGATGACGCCGATCGCCGGGCCAACAATGGGTCCGGTGCCGGCAATAGAGGTGAAGTGATGGCCAAAAAGGATTTCTCGTTTGGTGGGCACGTAGTCAATACCATCGTTGATTTCGTGGGCCGGCGTCAATGCTTTCTTGCTGATATTGAAGATTTTGTTTCCGAGAAACCGACCGTACGTGTGGTATGCGATAATGAATCCGGCATAGACAATGATACATAAGAGGAGTGCGTTCATGATTAGTAATTAAGTATTGAAGTATACTGACAGATACTAGTAAGTCAACCAGTGTATCACTCAGTCTAATCAGCTCATGGGAAAAGTGCTACGGATCGGCATCTGATTACGAAGGCAAAGCCGTCTCATGATGCGCCTTGTGTAGTTTCCAACGTGCAACAAACATTGCGGGATTGATGTGGGGCGCGGTACGGCAGCAAAAGCCGATTATTGACAATCAGCAAAATCTGTTTACAATCAACATCTGAGCCAGGATAGCTCAGTTGGTAGAGCACCGGACTGAAAATCCGGGTGTCCGCAGTTCGATTCTGCGTCCTGGCATTTTTCTTTTATCTTGACATTATTTGCAATTTTAATACAATATTCGCAATGGGTCAGAGTGTTAAGGATGCAATCCTCCACAGAGTTGGGCAACCTCTCCAAAACTACAACGCATCCCTTGCCGCACTTCAGAATATCGGTCGCGACATTGAAAATACATTAGAGAACGACACCGATTTGCTTACAGCCGTCAACAAAAAATTCGATGCTCTTGCACGAGCAGTCGATTCAGAACACAGCGACACTTCGTTTTTCAGTCAGGAAATCAAGAAAACAAAAGAACACATTGAAAAGAGCATCAAGGAAGTTAGTGCATCGCTGACGATTTCGGACCGTCTTGGAAAGGGTCTCCACCGTATTGCACAGTCATTTGACAGAATCCACACTGACGGCGTACAGCTCAGCGAAACAGTAGCTAATATCAACATGCTCGCAGATTCTATCGAAGTGGCGTCACGCAACGCCGGTATTACGGCTTTCCACGCGGGCACACAGGGTCGAGGATTTGAAGTCATTGCGAAAGAGATGACAAAACTCGTCAGACGTGCGCAGGAGCCAATTAGAATCATACCTGACGTTGCCGAGGATGTGATGCAGGGTATGGGTGAGCTCGGTCGAGCCCTTCTGACAATCAGCAATTTTATCAAGGGTTTGAGTGATATCGACCGCCGATTCACTGAAATCACTGACAACCTGCTGACGCTCATACCGAATGTCGAACTCGGCATTACCGCCGTGAGCGAAAGCATTGAGTCACAGAAGATGCAGCACCGGCTATTGCGTGAGGAAAGCCTCAAGGCTTCACGCTGGTTGGATGATATCCAGAATGTTGCGCGCACGCCGGCGATTATGGAGATTTTACTTGAGACGCTGTACCGCCGTGTCAGCAACTTGCGCGAAAATATCTTCGCCGTGGATGATGAGGGCAATTTCAAGAATATGTACAATGCCTTGATGATCGCGCTCATTGATGCGTATCGGAGGTTGGACCGGACTGAGCGGGAGTTCAAAGGTCGGGAAACCATACGTATGGACGTTGAATCCTCTGAAGAATCAATTCTGCAGCTTGGAGCTTCATCAAACCAACTTTTTCAGATCGTCAAGAAAATAGGCGATGAGACGAAAACGTGGTTGCAGACCAATAGCCTCACCGGTCAGGTGCTCGGTGAAGGTGTCAGTTTCTACGAAGGTATTGCCGGACATCTTGGCAGTCTGAACAAACAGTTGATTCAACTCAGGCAGAATGTTGAGAATATTGAATTGCCGTTGCGCAACCTTGAAAAAATCACTGGACGGGCAAAGGTTCTCGGTTTGTACGCGGGTATTGAAAGTGCTCGTGGTGGTGGCTATGCCGGATCACTGACCGTGGTCACACACGAAATCAAAGAACTGTCTGAGCAAACGGCGATCTTCGTAGACCGGCTCCGTAAGTTGAAGGTTGATATGTTTGAGAATTTCACCCGCTTGTCCGCACATTTGATGCGCAGTATGGGTGATGTCGAACAGGGCTTGGCGTCGTTGCAGGTTGCGATCGAAATCACCACGGAAAACGAGGAGATACTCGAACGGCTCAACACATACAGTCGGCAAATGATTGATTCGACCGAGACAATGACACAGCACTGTGATGAGTTAACCGAGTACTTCCGGCAGCTTGCAAAAGACTATGAACGTATTGATCACAATTATAACCAGTATGAACACACGGTGAAGACGAGCGCCCAGACGTCAAAAGAAATTATTCGTATTATCAACCAGTACAGTAAAGATGTCAGTGTACTGTCCAAAAAGCCATCGTCCGCTGTCTTCCGGCAATCGGTTGAGCCGATTGAACTTGATCCTGCTAACACGACTGATGCGCACAGCCATGGTGTCGTTGAGCAGATATTCACCGGACTGGTGACATTTGACAGCTCAAACCACCTTATTCCGGGGATCGCCGAATCATTCTCAGTTTCTCAGGATGGTCTGCACTGGGATTTTGTGATAAAAAAGAATGCCCGTTTCCACAATGGTGATGCAGTAACAACACAGGATGTTATTGCATCGATACGCAGGGTCAAGAACAGTGTCAATGCGAATTTTATTGATTACGTGGATGATGTTGACGCCCTTGATGACCATCGTGTCCGTTTCACACTTGCTTTTCCCTATTTGCCGTTCCTCGCAAATTTGGCATGTGGGGTATGTGACATAACTCCACAGCACTTCTCTCCTGAGCACGCAATTGGTGCTGGTCCGTACCGTCTCGTTGACTGGGATAAGAACAGTGAAATAGTTCTTGAGGCGTTTGATGATTTCTGTGACGGTCGTCCGGCGATTGACCGGATCACCATCAAGATTGTGGCGGACAGTAGAGAAGCTGTGGAGCACTACAAGCGTGGCAAGATTGATCTCATGCAGCTCACGCCTGATACGATAAAAGAAATAGACCACGACCAAGTTGTAACTGGGCCGGGTTTGGCGACACAGTATGTGGGCATAAATGTAGCGTTGGATACTCCTTTCAAAGATCGCCGGGTCCGCCAGGCCGTTAACTATATAATTGATAAGGTTGATTATGTGCGCGTTGCAATGGGTGGTCAGGCAGTACCAGCGTATGGAATATTCCCGCCCGGCATGGAAGTATTCAACAAGGACCTCAGTGGCTATCGCTACAACCCTGAGCGAGCACGCACACTCATGGCAGAGGCTGGTTACCAACACGGTCTCGATCGTACGTTTTCACTGGATATCAGGGACAGCGAGGTCTCTATTGCGCGCGCGCAGTATATACAACGGTGTTTTGAGCGGCTCGGCATCACGCTCGAACTGCAGCCAATGTCATGGAAAGACTTCCTCGAAAAGGGATATCGTGGCGAGAGTCTGTTGTCAATGAAGGGATGGGTATCAGATAATGGTGATCCAGATAACTTTTTGTATCCTCTTTTTCATTCGAAAAGTTGCGGTCGCGCGGGCAATACATCATTCTACCGCAGAAATGATGTTGATAACCTGATTGAACGGGCACGTGCAGAAAGAAATAGTAGAAGACGCAATCACATGTATCAGCACATTGAAGAGCGTATCGTTGATGATGCTCCGTGGATATCCTTGTGTCACGGGCTTGATTCGTACGCCGTTGCAAGAAATATTCATGGTTTCAAAATAGATCCTTTTGGTATTGTTAGATTTCGTTACCTCTGGAGCACGTGATGGATGCACTGATCGTTTTTCGAATAGGTTCAGAACACATCGGTATCGATATCAAAAGCGTGCGCGAGGTTGCAGAAGCTCAGGACCCTGTTGCCGTTCCGCAATCACCCGACTTTGTGAAAGGTTTGGTCAATATCCGTGGTGAGGTTATTCCTGTTGTTTCGTTGCGGAAACGCATGCACATGGAAGGCGATGACAGCGGAAACAAACTTCTCATTGTTGAAGATGGAGGGAATATTGCTGGCCTTATTGTTGATGAGCTGCTCGGTACAGAAAAACTTAAGAAGAAAAAACTACACCGCCGTGCCGATCTTCTTGTGACGAGAAAAGACCGTCGGTTTTTTGTTGGTCTGTATGAAACCAGTGACAAACCTATCCTCATTTTGGATATAACGAAGGCGCTTTCAAAGGAGGAAACATGAGGGTGCTGATTGTTGATGATGCTATGTTCATGCGTCGCATGCTAAGCGATATCCTCGAGAAGGGTGGTCATACAGTTTGTGGCGAAGCAGCGTCAGGAAAGGAAGCTGTTGAGCGGTATCAGGAGCTGAAACCAGATCTTGTGACCATGGATATTATCATGCCGGATATGAGCGGTATTGAAGCCGTGAAGGAAATAAAAAAGGCAGATCCGGAAGCAAAGATTCTTATGGTGTCTGCGATGGGACAGCAGGCACTTGTGCTCGAAGCAGTGCAAGCAGGAGCACTTGACTATGTCGTCAAGCCTTTCCAACCGTCAAGAGTTCTGGAATCGATAGATCGGGTATTCAAGAGGTAAATGGAACGTTATACTGATTTATTCGTTAGTGAACTTTCTGAGTATGTCAAACAGCTGAACAATCATCTGCTGCGGCTCGAGAAGGAAAGCAAAGACAAAAAGTCCATTATTGAACTCTTCCGTATCTTCCATACGATCAAAGGTATGTCGCAGACAATGGGTTATGCTACTCTGGCTGAAATGAGTCATACGGCAGAGAACCTGCTCGAGCATGCAAAGAAACGTGGGATGATAGAGGAGCACGTTCTTGATGCCCTCTTCACAGTTACTGAGATATTTGACCGGTCTGCGACAGCACTGAAGTCAGGCCGAGCACTGCCATCAGCAAAGAATATCATCACGATGCTTGAAAATCTCCAGAGAGGAAAGGCACCGTCGTACGTTTCGATTCCCGAGACAAAAAAGGGAATAAGTGATATCCGTATAAAACTAGAGAAACTGGACACGCTTTTTAATTTAACCAATGAACTGATGATTATACGAGCAAGAATTAATAAGATTAGTCAGATGGTTGGCGACCCGCAGTTGCAGAATCTGAGTGATACAGCAGCCCGACTCATATCCGAGCTGCAGGATGAAGTTACGAAGCTGCGTATGTTGCCGCTTTCTACAGTGTTTGATCTCTTTCCCCGCTGGTTCCGTGATGAGGCAAAGCGGCTGAAAAAAGACGCAGAATTGACGATTAGTGGTGCGGAAATCGAGGTGGACCGGTCGATCATTGAAACGCTCAGAGAACCGCTGATACACCTCATTCGTAACGCTCTTGACCACGGTATTGATACGAAGTCGGGTACGGCAGGGCACAAGGGTGAAGTGAAACTCACTGCAGTTCGTGAGAAAGACAGAATACACATCTCTGTCCGTGACAACGGGCGAGGACTTGACCCCGAGCTCATACGAAGGACCGCAGTGAGGAGAAAAATCATTACCGTGGAAGAGTCGCGCCGTATGACCGACGAGAATCTCTTTCGACTCACCGTGCATCCTGATTTCTCAACACGGAAACAGGTGACGACGCTGTCTGGCCGTGGTATTGGTCTCAATATTGTTCAATTAGCAATTGCCAAGCTCGGTGGACGGCTTCAAATTAGTTCAAAAAAGGATAATTTCAGCTGCTTTACCCTCGAGGTACCGGTCAGCCTCGCCACCGTTCGGGCAATGATCATACGGCTGAATGGACAGCGCTTTGCACTTCCTTTGAGTTACATCCAGGAGACGCTGTACGTTTCTGAAGCGTCACTGCGAGCAGTTTTTCACCGAGAATTGTTTCCGCTGCGGAAGGAGCTCATTCCTGTTGTTAGGCTCAGTGCGCGGCTCGGTTGTCAGCAGTCGGAGGGAAGAAAAACGCTCATTGTTGTGCAGTACGGAGGGAAGAAGCGCGGCTTTCTCGCTGATGCCATTATTGATGAAGATGAGATCGTTGTCAAAAGTATGGGTCGGCTGTTCACTAACCCTGCGTATTCAGGATGTTCGATATATGCAGACGGCTTACCCATATTGATTCTCGATCCAAGGGGGCTTGAATGATTGACGCTAAACGGTTGTCATCAGAGCAGCTCGATGCGTTGAGAGAGGTGGCGAACATTGGCAGCGGTCATGCTGCCACTTCTCTGTCCCAGCTCGTACAAGCGCGTGTCATGGTGCGTGTGCCAAAAGTGATTACCGGTCATCTTGAGGAGGTTGTGACAAAGATCGCGGAACCAAGCGAAATAGTGGTTTCAGTACTTCTCTATTTCCTCGGTGACTTGAGTGGCCGTACGTTAGTCATCTATCCATATGAGCACGCAGAACAGCTGACGTCAATTCTCATGCCGGCAGTGCAGGACAATCGTGAGGAGGTGAAGGAATCGCTTATCAAAGAGGTCTCAAATATACTCTCCTGTTCCTATATGAATGCACTCGGAGAGTTACTTGGAGTCTTGATATTACCCTCTGTTCCGGGTATGATAGTTGATATGGTTGGTGCGGTATTGTCCAGTGTGATGCTTGAGTTTGGAAGTGAAAAGGATTTTGTGTTCTGCGTTGAGACTGAATTTGATTTCTGCGAATCGAGAAATCCTTTGAGTGCCTATTTCTTATTATTGCCGGATACGAAGAGTTTGGAGATAATCCTCAAGAAACTGAACGTGGCGAAATGATATCAAAAGAAGAACGTAACATACTCAAAGGTTTTGCTGAGCGGATCGCGCCTGATGATCCAGGAGCGCACAATAACCTTGCCATTGTTTACTACAATAAGGGGCTCTATGACGAAGCAGTTGAGGAATTGGAGAAAGCGCTCGAAATAGACCCGACATTTGTGCTCGCGCGCAACAATCTTGATATTGTCCTCAAGGCGACCGGACGTCTGGATGAACAAGTTGAACAACTCGCACGTAGTATTGAACACGAACCGTACGATGAGGAAAAAACGTTACATCTCGCTGATAAGTATCGCAAGTTAAACAGATACTCGCAGGCGATTCGCTGCTACAAGCGCGTGATCGATGCCAATTCGCAGTCGGTAGATGCTTTCTTTGGTCTGGGCATTACTCTGAAACTGCTCGGCAAGTATGATGATGCCCTCGAGGAGGTCAAGCGAGCGCTCGGAATACAGCAATCTGCGCGCATATACCGTACGCTCGGTGAGCTCTATTTCAATAAAGGCGTCATTGACCTGGCGATAAAGAATTTCCAGGAAGCAATCTCCCTGGACAACAGCCAGGCGGAAACACATTTTCTCCTCGGTTTTGCTCTCGGTGAGAAGGGAAAGCTGGACGAGAGTTTGCAAGAAGTACGAAGGGCAATTGAATTGAACCCAGCACTTGCCCAATTTGAGCCTAATCTTCCGATTGATATTGAACGCCACAAAACACACTGGGAGTTCCTCAAGGAGCAATTGGGTGTGCCCGCCAGTGAAAAAGAGTATGGTGTTCACTTCAGGCTCGGCACGGCGTACCGTAACAAGGGTCTATTTAGTGAAGCAAAGAGGGAATTCAACGAATGCTTAGCGTATTCAGAGAATAAGGCAGAACTTCATCTTGCACTCGCCGAGATAGCACTGCTTCTCAATGAAGTTGATGAAGCACAGAACCATTTAGACCATATCTCAGAACAGGATATTTCCGCATTGTGTGCCAACGCACGGGGTGTGGTGTGCATTCTCAAAGATGATTTCGAAAACTCGAGAATGTGGTTGAAAAAGGCACTCGACCTACAGCATGATTTTGATGCCGCGTTCAATAACCTTGGTGTTTGCGCTCACGCTCAAGGCAAGACAGACGATGCGCTCCAATGGTATCAGAAAGCTGTCGCCGCAGGAAACACTGATGCGTGCTACAATATGGGTATGTACTATTTGAGAAAGCACGACTTCGAGAGTGCGGGCGCATTGTTTGGTGGCGATTCACCGGATGACTATTTCGGGAGGGCAATCATTCACGCCGAGCTCGGCGAGGACGAAAAGGCTGTTGAGTTGCTGAACAGAGTAGTCGAGCTCATGCCGCATCACGCAGGGGCATACTACAATCTTGGTTTCATTTACACAAAGCTCGGAAAATTCAAAGAGGGACTCGAATACACGAGACGGGGGATCGAACTGGAACCAGCGTATGAAGATAGTAAACTTCGCTTGTGTCTCGGTCCAGAAGTCATTGGGTTCGGACCGTACTACAGGAAACGCGGCGAGGGAGTGACAGTTACTGAAGAAGAAGCGACCGCCAAAGCGGCAGAGGTAAGCGCAGAGAATGAAACCACGCTACCAGAGCTCGACCTGCCGAGTGC
>Ga0111198_1018_pt1 | contig 33218 bp, 35 predicted proteins | sample DeeMarSWOR324_28_FD_80370 | JGI IMG/M metagenome (GOLD analysis project Ga0111198, IMG submission 80370) | candidate division WOR_3 bacterium SM23_60
TCAATAAAGGCAAGCCCAGCCTGATTATAGTAACATGCCGTGGCATCTTCGGCAACCGCAGCAAAGGCACCACCGAGCGCCGTTGCCCGCGCACCCGGCCAAATCAACAGAAACACCGCACCCGGCCGCTGCGCCCCGAAAACAAAGGTGCCCACCAACAGCACCAGGATCCAAACTCTGCGCATTGAGAACCTCCAAATCATTATATTATAGTAATCTTGGTTGTTCTGTCAATATCTAAGCCCCTATTGACTCGCTACACCAGGAACGTATACTCATTGTGTGAAGGAGACCGGCAGAGTTGTAGAGATTACTGATACACAAGCACGCATTGAAGTTGCGTCGAATAAGGCTTGTCGAACGTGCCCCGCAAGCCTGGTCTGTCGCCCCCATGGTACTGTACGATATGTTGAGGCGGAGAATCACGTCGACGCGCAGGTTGGCGATGAGGTATGCTTTGAAACCTCCACCCGACAGAGCATGACCGCCATTGTGCTTGTCTTCGGTGTGCCCGTTGTTCTGGCACTGATCGGACTCATCGTCGGCGCAACCCGAGGTAACCTCCTGTCGATAATACTTGGGGTCATTGGTTTTGCTACCGGCCTCGCCGTTGCCAAGATTGTTAACAATCTCTTCTCACCGAGGCATTTTCTACCGCGTATTACCGAGATTACGCGTCATGCAAAAGACTTGACTTTATAACGAGAGTTACTATAATTTTTTATCGGAGGTTGAATGCTGCTATTGATTACAGTACTTCTGAGCGTTACTGGTTTTGAATACATGACCGTCGATCCAGTTGCACATCGCGTCGGAATGGGTTCTGCCCTCGTCGGTGATGGCTATTCCGCATTTTACAATCCTGCGGGACTTGCGTATACAGTGGGTTTGCACTACTCTGCTTCGTATCTGAATTACATTGCCGGTACCCACTTCGGCTTTCTCGGCTATGAACGTGGTCAGACCGGTGTTGCCGTTCGCTACTTCAACGGCGGGACCATGAAGAAGACCGATGAGTTCGGTAATGAGTTTGGCACATTTGGTGTGCACTTCATCGATATTGGCGTGGCACGGGGGTTTCATTACAAAGATGTAGGCTTTGGTTTTGGTATCAAAGGCGTGTACGAGAACATTGATACACTCTATTGCCTTGGTTTAGGTGTTGATGTCGGAGCACTGTACGTGTTTGAAGAACCAGAGATTCAAGTTGGCCTTACAGTGAAGAACGTCGGCATCGGCGTCAAGGCATTCATTGATGAGAATGAGGCATTGCCGTATGAATTAATTCTGGGAGGAATAAAGCGTTTTCCAAATGGCTGGTTTGGGGTTGATTTTGTGAAGCCTGCGCTGATGGGAATCGGATTGAAAGTAGGAGGTGCGTATGCGGTCATCTCGAATTTCGAGGTAAAAGCGTCCTACACATCACTTCTTTCCTCACTGCAGACAGGAAGTAGTGGGCTCGATTTTCTGGCCGGGTTAACAGCGGGATGTGCCGTCCACACCAACCGACTAACGATCAACTACACCTATTCTCCCTACTTTGATCTTGGGGGAGGCCATAGGGTTTCTGTACACCTAGGAGGATAGATGTCAAAGGTGAGCTCTGCCATAATTGCCGCACTCTTCATTGTACTGCTCACCGCGTTTTTTTATTTCAGTCCACGGTACTTTCCTCAGGAAACAACAGGAGGCAGTGAGACGATAAAGGAAACAATGGCAAGGCGGTTTGTAAACGTAGGAAACTTCATCGCGCATTCGTCGTTTGTCATCGATGCGGTCATCGACAATCAAACTGGCCGACTTGCCGAAATCATTGCACAATTCCGTCGCGACGAACCCGATTTGCAGTACGTACACATTACCGATGCGCAAGGTAAGGTCATTGCTTCCAGCATTGAAGAGATGGTTGGCACACAGTATGAGTCGAACATTCTCGCTACTGGGCCGAGTGTAGTGAGAGAGAAAAGTGGGGTTTTCGAGGGTGGTTTTGAAATCAGATTAAAACAAACCAAGCTGGGTGTTCTATACTTTGCCGCACAACCTGATGTTCCGGTAGCAACAATTTCCGTTGCCCCTAATCCCATCATCGCAGTCGTCGGCATCGCGGTTGCCATCATTGTATTTATTATTCTATTCTCGATGCAACGGCATCTTGAGGCCAGTATTGTTGCCCATATCAACAAACGGCAAGAAGAGGTTTTTTCCCCGAAAATTGAATCGCTGAAGAAAGAACAAGAGCAAATTCAGCAAGATGTGGAAGACTACAACCGGCAAGTCGAGGAAGCACGCAAGCGACTACAGAGTTTGACTGAAGAGTATGAAGCACGAAAGAAAGAGCTCGAATCAACACCGGTAATGCAGTCAATCGATAAACTGAAAGAAACTGAAGCTGGACTTCTCAAACATCTCGAAAAAATGAAGGATGAAGAACAACGGTTGAGCAAAGAGATAACGCTTCTCTCACAAAAGAGGGAAGAAGTCAGAAGTGCGTTAGAGGCAGAAAAGAAAGAAGAAAAGACGTTGCATGAGAAACTCGATCTCATCAAGAAGAAGATTCTGCATTTGGAAACGCCGAAAAAGTAATCCATCGCATTGACAGCTTCCCGTGTCGTATCCACCGCGCAAAAACCTGTGAGAACATGAAGAGTCAGTATGTGAGCGAACTCAAGCGCAGTCAGGTTGTCAAAGAGTCATTCGTCCTTTCAAAAAAAATCCTCAAAGAAAAAAAGGATGGTGGTGCCTACGCCGTGCTCGAGTTTTCAGATCGAAGCGGCAGTATTGAAGGTATTGCGTGGGACAATACCGTGGAGAGTCTGAGTACGGTCAGCGTTGGTGACATTGTTTTCGTCGCCGGCACGGTCAATGAGTACAATGACCGTCTTCAAATTGTTGTTGAATCCGTACGTCGGGTTGCTGATGATGACGTCGACCCGCGAGACTTTCTGCCCCAGAGTGAGGCTGATATTGATCGTGTTATGGTGGAGATTGATACGTTCAGAACACGGATTGAGAACCGCTTTCTTGCTGAACTTTTGACGCTCTTCTTTGAGGATGAGGTATTTGTGAAGAAGTTCAGAACAGCGCCTGCTGCGAAACGTGTCCACCATGCATACATTGGCGGTTTGGCAGTGCACACGCTGCATGTGCTACAACTGCTTGAGCACATGGAGCAGGTGTATCCGACCGTCAATAATGATCTTCTCATCACTGCGGGCATCTTGCACGATGTCGGCAAAATTGATGAGTATTCGTATTCCAAAAAACTTGATGTTACAACTGCTGGTAGAATGCTCGGACATATTATGATCGGCTACAGAGTCGTTGCCGACAAGATCGCGACTATTCCGCACTTCCCCGAAATCTTGAAGCTGAAGCTCCTACATATGATTGTTTCACACCATGGTGAGTTTGAATGGGGTTCACCAAAACCACCCATGTTCCTTGAGGCATTGATTCTTCATTTCGTGGACAATCTTGATGCAAAAGCTGAGATGATGATTGAAGAACTCAGGAAGAATAGGGATTTTGGTAAGGACTGGAGTGACTATCACCCGTTCCTCGAACGAGAGATATTTCTGAAGGACGACACGTGATACAATACTCTGTTGATGCGGTGAACGCAGCGCAATGAAAATAAAGGAAATAAAGCTTTACGGATTTAAATCGTTTCCGGATGAAACGAAACTCGCACTCAATGCCGGTATTACTGCGTTTGTCGGTCCGAACGGAAGTGGTAAGTCGAACATTTTCGATGCACTGCGGTGGGTTTTTGGCGAACAGAGCATGAAAGCGCTGCGGTGCGAACGGATTGAAGATTTGATTTACGTGTCACCCGACACAAGGAATGATGCGCATTTCACTGAGGTTTCAATCACCATTGATAATGAAAACTATTTTCCCCAGTTTGGTGGGGAGTTTGAGATAAAACGGCGTTTCTATCGATCCGGTGAGAGTGAGTTTTTTCTCAATAGAGTAAAGTGCCGGCTCCAGGACATCCAGGCTCTCTTCTTGAATTCAGGTACACTGACGTATTCCTTCCTTGAGTTGTCTGAAATAGAGAAGATCATTCACGGTGATACCAAAGAGATGTTCAACGATGTATCAGGGATACTCAAGTACCAAGAACGGAGGGAACAAACGAGAAGGCGTTTGGATGTAACGGAGCAGGATCTTCTCCGTCTCGAAGACATTATCCATGAGATGCAACGTTCACTGCGGAGTCTTCGAAGGCAGGTACGTCAAACGCGACTCTACCAGGAATTGAAAGAAGAGTATGCGCGCCTGACACTGTACCTACTCAAGAAAGATTACGTTGAGGCGTCTGGACAACTATCCGAACTTCAGAAAAAAATCAGTGACACCGATGGACAACGGCAATCGGTTCTACTTCAGACAAAGAAGTTGGAGCAAAACCGGGAGTATATCAAAAGGGAGATGGCGAAAGTTGAAGCTGAGAAAAAGAGTACACTGGAGCGTATTGCGAATATAGATAGCATAATTGAAAGACTCCAAGGTAACATTGAACGAAATGAAGAACACGCACGAGAAATCGTTCTCGCACGTGAGCGGAATGCGACACGCATTAATGAAAAGACGGATTTGATGAACAGCAACAGGCAGCGGCTCGTTGAGCATGAGAACAAGGTGCAGGAGCTCATCCGGACTATTGAGTCAGTACAGGGTGACATAACTAATGCCGAAGGGCAGCTCAAGGCGAACGATGATGCTTTTTTTTCTACGCTCGGTAAGATAAGCAGCACGGATGATACAATCAGGAATTTGGACGATGAAATCCAACAAGTAAAGCAGGATATAGCACGGCTTCATTTTGAAAAAGAAAACAAGCGCGCGTTGCTTGCCAAAGTCTCTCGAGAATGTGACACGCAACAGCAAGAGATTGATACGCAACAGAGAGCTTTCCGTAACACAGAAGAAAAGCTCAAAAGGATCGTTGTACAGCAGGAGGAAGTGGCAAAACGCTTGCGTGACGCGCAAGAAAAATTGAAAGAGAATGAACAACAACACACAGTTATTGATTCTGATCTAAGACAGAGGAATGACGCAATAGCAGAGTGTAAACTGCTCATCGATACACTTACGCATCGGATGCGGGAAAGAAGTAGTATTCCGGAGATTGAGCAGCAGTTCAAGGAACGCCACCGAGGACGCTTCAGGAAGAGCATTACTGTCGAACCAGGATACGAGGCAATTGTTGATATTTGTTTGGGTGATTTGTTAGATTTCTACCTTCTCGAAAATTTTTCACCACAGGATTTCACTACTGTTCCAGAAGGTCGAATCGGCTTTGTGGACGTTCAGGCATCGATCAAAGAAGGACCACTATCTTTGCCGCGTGGCACACAGTCGCTTTCGCAGTTCGTGCACGTGAAGTCTTCTTTCAATGTATTGAAAACACACATAGGACGGTATTTCATTGTCAGAGATTTCCAAACAGCACGTGCGTTATCAGAAGAACATCCAGGCTGTGGATTTGTCGTTCCCGAAGGGTTTCTCTTCAAAGACGGTACAGTAGTCATTGAACGGGGCGAAGTCGGATACTTCAAAATGAAACAGCGTCTCAGTGAGAAGAAGAAGGAGTTAGAAACACTAAGAAATGAGTTGCTATTCACGCAGGAAGAGAAAGAGCGGCTCATCACCGTCGGTGAAGCTATCAGAAATAAGCTTGAAGAGGATAGAAATGAGTTGTTCTCGATAAATGTTCAGAAATCTGAGTATTCGATGAAAATGAACGAATGTAAGCGTGCTATTGAGAAACTTAACAATGACTTCGACAGCCTCGGGGATGACCAGAGCGTTCTCCAGGCAGAGGAAGAACGTATCGACCAGCAGATTACGACGACCACACAGAGGATGGAAAAGATGACACGAGAACGTACCGCAGCAGAGAACGACAGAGATGCGTTGGTCGAACAGCGGCGGGATCTCAAACGCGAAATAGACGAGAAAAATGCATACGTGAATCTGAAGAAAATGGAGCTCGTTGCTCTTGAGGAACGGCTTAGTAGCATCACTGCAACAGCACAGCAATTGAGACGTGAGATTACCGGTGTTGAAGAAGAAGTACGAACACTCGGTGAGGCAACACATGTGAACGACTTGGATGAAACGCAAAAGGAAATACAACGACTGAATGGTGAGCTTTCAAGAGCGCGAGAGGAGAGGAAAGAAATAGAGGCACAGCTGCCAGAAAAGCTCATCGAACAGTACACGCAGTCGCTCAATGATATCTTTGACCAGCTGAGCGAGAAGCAACGGGTCCTTGAGGAATTGCAGAACAACACTATGCAGTATAAGTATGCGTCATTTCAACTAACCCATAAGAAAGATGAAGCAGCACGACGCGCCCAGGAAGAATGTAAGACTATCCTTGCAGATTATGTCCCAGAAGAAGAGCTGACCGATACTGAACAGAAACTCTCTGATGTGCGGACGAAAATGGAAAGACTTGGTGAAATTAACCCTCTCAGTCTCGAATTGTATGAGACTGAAAAGAAAAGGCTCGACGAATTTCTAAAACAGCGCAATGATATAATTGCAGCAAAGCGGCGACTTCTCGATTCTATTGAAGAGCTGGACACGAGAGCACGTGACCGATTCACAAAAACATTTGTGGAGGTGAAAGAGCAGTTCAACTACGTCTTCTCGAACTTCTTCGAAGGCGGAACAGCAGATCTGGTTTTGACTGACCCTGCTAACCCGTTGACATCGCGGGTTGACATTGTCGTCCGCATGAAAGGGAAACGATTGAAGACCATCAATCAACTTTCAGGAGGAGAAAGGACACTACTCGCAATAAGCCTTCTACTCGCATTCTATCTTGTTAAACCTGCGCCATTTTGCATCCTCGATGAGATCGATGCACCGCTTGATGATGCTAATGTTGTTCGTTTCAACAAATTCTTGCGAGATTTGTCCCAGAGAACACAGGTTGTCATAATTACGCATAATCGGGCAACCATGGAATATACTGACTATCTCTACGGTTTAACCATGGAAACACCCGGACAGAGCAAGATTATTTCGGCACGTCTCGCTGATCTGGAAAAAATCGGTGCTCTGGAATAGACGTTGTATATGAACGACAGAAGTTAGCCCATTGCATCACGAAAAGGTTTGATGCTGAGCAGATGGAAGAAAGCGGTTGGCAAAGTAGCTGAACTGTTTTCGCGGACAAAGGGTGCATCATCCGACGAAATGCGGGAGATACTCATAGAAGCAGATATCGGTGTCACCTATACTGACATGATTCTTGCTGCCGTGGCAAAGGCGAAGCACGATCGCCAGCAGGCACTGAAGAGTGAAATCGTAAGACTTCTCACTATTCCAAAACCGTCCGAATCATTGACAAAGCCGCGTATTATTATGGTCAGTGGTGTTAATGGATCCGGTAAGACAACAACCGCCGCAAAGCTTGCAAATCTTTACCGGCAAACAGCTAATGTGATTTGTGCCTGTGCAGATACGTATCGCGATGCGGCGAGTGAACAACTCGCCGTGTGGGCACAACGCGCTGGTGTCGAAATCGTGGCGTCACAAAAAGGTCAGGATGCAGCCGCGGTCGTGTTCGATACCATAGCCAAAGCACAGGTACAGAAAATTGATACGGTAATTATTGATACAGCCGGTCGGCTGCATACGCGTACGGATCTGATGGAAGAATTGAAGAAAATACAGAGAGTGATAACAAAATTAAAAAGTACAGGACCCGACCTCAACATTCTCACCATTGACGCAAATCTCGGACAGAATTCGATTCAGCAGGCAAAGGTCTTCACCGCGGCAATTACGATTAACAGCCTCATTCTAACGAAATTCGATGGTACTGCAAAAGGCGGTGCGATAATACCGATATGCAATGAGCTTAAACTACCAGTTCTCTACCTCGGTATTGGCGAGGGGGTAGGTGACATTGTAGAATTTGAACCACATACCTTTGTTGAAGCCCTTTTCGCGTAGCCTCTTTGTCGGCAAAAACTAGAAAAAGGTGACGAGGACAGAACCGGCAAACGCCAGGACAACGCCAATCGTCTTGCGCAGGTCCATGCGTTCATTGAGGAGCAGGGCAGCAAATACGAAGATGAAGATAGTGCTCGTCTGATTCAACGCAGATGCAATCGAGGCCTGGGTGTATTTCATACCGCCGAGCCAGATGAGCATGGCGGCGTAGGCGCCGATGAGCGATCCGATGATTGTGTGTGTCCAGCTCCGTGTTGTAATGAGCGAGTCTACGAGTGCACGGCGTTGCGGGTACAGGAGAAAAACGACCGCAAGTCCAATGATCCCACCGCACAGGCGAATCAGCGTCGTCCATACCAGCGGCGATACTTCGAGAATTGGCTTCATGATGACAACACTGACTGCCATTGATGCTGATGCGAGAATACCGAGAACGACGCCGGTGACAAGTTGCGTGTTGTTTTCAGTATGATTTTGTTTTCTTATCGTTGCGATGAGGACAGCACCGATGATCATGATTGCGCCGAGTATCTGAAGCGCGGACAGTGTTTCTTTCAAGAATATCAGTGATAGCACAATGATAAAGGGACTGTACAGACACACAACGATCGCACTCAGTCCAGCACCGAGATTGTTCAGACTACCGAAGAGAAGCGTGTCACCGATGGCAATGCCAATGAATCCGCTCACCAGCAGAATCAGGTAGACCTGTACAGGAGCAGGTCTGAGAAGCGTTTCACCAAATACGTAGACAGTCGGAATAAAAAGTCCAAACGCAAGGAGATTCTTAAACATATTCAGACTCAGTGGGTGGACCCGCCGGCCACTTTTGCGGAAGAAAATAATCGCGAGTGCCCACAGTATTGCACTCAACAGTGAAAGGCTTTCGCCGACGTAAAGCATCGGCTATTATACGCACACTGCGTATCATTGCAAGCAGACACGCTGCGCAGGAGCGCCGTCTGATAGTTGAATAGTTGGATGGTTGTATAGCGGCATCGTTAATCTTTCATTTACACAGTTCGTAGCTATCCAACTACGTCATATCACACGTGTCCCTTCTATTTTGCTGCTTAGTGGATATAATAGCATAAGGAGGTTATAATGTTCAAGAAACGGTACATAGTGGTGATGCTCATGTGTGTTGTCGGCACCGCGAATATGTATGCTGAGGATGTGGTCATTGATGATGTTGAGATTCGTATCGGCTCATCAGGTAGGTCATTCATTAATGATCCGGATAATTGGTTACATTCATTAATGATCCGGATAATTGGTTATCGTTCCGCGGTGGTCTGGAACTTGGATTGATTGATGTACTCTCGCACACAATACAATTCAGTACCAACGGTACAGAATTTGATTATGTGGAAGAAGGCGGTCAGGACATTTTTTTTCAATTTGTGCGCCTTACTGCTGAACTACAACTCGGGAGTAGACATACAGTCATATTCCTCATTCAACCACTTACACTCAATACCGAGGCACTACTGACCCGTGATGTTGTTATTGATGATCTCACGTTCCCGGCAAATACACCGGTTAAACTGAAGTACGGTTTTGATTTTTATCGCGCGAGTTATCTCTATGATTTTAATCCGAGCGCCGACCGAGAAATAGCAATTGGGCTTTCTCTACAAATGCGTAATGCCTCGATCAGATTTGCGTCGTATGATGGATCGCTGGTCCGTATTAACCAAGGTGTTGGCCCGGTTCCAATATTCAAATTCAGAACGCGCCTTCCATTCAACAATGGTATGTGGTTCGGAAGTGAGATCGATGGATTCTATGCGTCGGGTAAGTACATTACTGGCAGTGAGAACGATTTCCTGGGTGCCATACTCGATGCCTCACTACGTCTGGGCTTCAAGATGAGCAATACGTTTGATGCCTTTGTCAATCTCCGCTACCTTGGTGGTGGTGCCCGTGGTACTGAGGAAGATGATCCTGGTCCTGGTGATGGCTATACTGAGAACTGGCTCCATACGATGTCGGTAACGCTTGGCACCTATCTCAGGTAAGAGAGACGATGTGCAGGTGCTGACCCAGTGAATTGCACCACTCCGTCGAGGAGCAGACTATTGCGGAAACGATTTGAGTGATTTCTGTGTATTAAAAATGAGGAGTGGTATGCAACTCATCTAGGGCGGTGTCAATGAGTACGGTGGATAGTATGAACGCTGTTTGAGGTTACCGGCGTTTCTTCTTGATTTTCTTTTTGCGTGCCCTTACTCTCTTCTTGGCCTTCTTTTCTTTTTTTGCTCTTTTTTTCGCTCTTTTCTTTGTTGGCGCTTTTGTTTTTTTCTTTTCCGTTTTTTCTTGTGCTTCTTTTTTCGGTTTCTTTGGTTTTGGTGTTTTCGTCTTTTCGGATTTTTCCTTTTTACCTTTCTGTTTTGACTTCTGTTCGTGCAGTGCGCGTCTTTCAATGAGCTTTCTTCGTGTGTCAATTACCGATGGTTCGTTCTGCTCGACGAGTTCCAGTATCGCCATTTCAGCGCCATCACCGAGGCGTGGTCCGAGCCGGTATATTCTTGTATAGCCGCCGTGTCGATCGGCGAAGTTCGGTCCAATTTCCTCGCAGATAATCTTGACGAGTTTGTGGTCAGGGATATAGCGATAAATAGCCCTTTTTGCCGCCAGGTCATTCCTCTTTGCGAATTCGATTATGTGCTCAGCCATGCGTCGAGCCTCTTTTGCCTTGGGTACTGTCGTTCTTATTTTTTCGAAAATGAAGAGAGAACGACACATGTTCCTGAGCAAGGCACGGCGGTGTTCTTTTTTCCTCCCCAGTTTCTTGACGCGATCTCCGTGCCTCATATGTCTTCTTTCAAATATTTGTCTACATCCATCTCAAGATGTAGGCCAACCTTTGCGAGATTTTTTTCCAGCTCTTTGAGCGATTTTCTCCCGAAATTCTCATAGGTAAGGAGTTTTTTCCCACTCTTTCTCACCAGGTCACCGATTGTCTCGATATTCTCATTCTTCAGACAGTTCGAAGCGCGGACTGAGATTTCCAGCTCATCGATGCTCCTCTTCAGAATTTCCCTGATGCGGCGGTGCTCAGCGTCCAGTTGTTCTTTTGAAGTAAACTGTGGTTCAACGCCGAGTGTTGTGATAAATGACAAATGATGTTTTAAGAGACTCGCCGCTTCGACAATGACCTCGATCGGTGTTATTGTTCCGTCGGTCCGTATTTCGATGACGAGACTATCGTAATCCGTTCTCGTACCCACGCGGGTGTTTGTGACGCTGTAATTTACGGATAGGACAGGTGAAAACATTGCATCAAGAAAGATCGTACCGACCGGTGTTTCTGGGTGCTTGAGCATTTCCGACGGTACATAACCACGCCCTGCTTCTACTGTCATTTCCATGGTGAAGTTGACCTTTGTGTCAGTGACGGTCAAGATTTTCTGTTTTGGTGTTGCAATGACAATCTCAGGATTTTTCTCGATGTCCTCAGCGAAATATTCCTTTTTGCCTTTCACCTTCAGATACAGAGTACCCGGAGTATCGGACAAAAGCTTCACACGAACTTTCTTAAGATTGAGGACAACCTCAACCGCATCTTCGTAAACGCCAGGAATCGTTGAAAATTCCTGGAGAACATCACCAATTCTGATACGTGTGATGGCTGATCCTTGTATTGATGATAGCAAAATTCTCCTCAGCGAGTTCCCAATAGTAATACCAAAGCCTCGCTCGAGCGGTGAGAGCGTGAAGCGACCGTATGTATCAGTTGTAACTTCTTTTTCTACTTCAAGATTTTTTGGCATGACAAGTGGTTTTAAGGCCATAGTCCCCCGCTATTTTGAGTATAACTCAACAATCAAATTTTCCTGAATGGGCAAGGTAATGTCCTCACGTGTGGGCAGTCTCAATACCGTTCCGGTCATTTTCTCCTGATTTAATTGTAGCCAGCCAACTATTTTCTCGGGATCTCGTTCTTCAAGCGACTGCTTGACTGCTGCGTTTTTTTTCATAGAATCGACGAGTTTAATAACTTCATTCGGCTTAACAAGGTATGAAGGGATATCCATTTTTCTATCATTGATGAGAACGTGACCGTGGCGGACGAGTTGTCGCGCTTGTGTACGTGACGATGCCATCCCGAGCTGGTAGATGATGTTGTCGAGCCGTCGCTCTAGTGCAATAAGCAGATTCGCTCCTGGGTTTCCTGCTTTCCGTGTTGCATCACGAAATGTCTTACGGAATTGCCGCTCGAGAATACCATAGATTGCCTTGACCTTTTGTTTTTCCCGCAACTGTATGGCATACGATGTGAGCTTTCTGCGACCTACTTTGCCGTGACTTCCCGGAGGATAACCCCTTCTCGTGAACGCACATTTATCAGTATAGCAGCGGCTGCCACGGAGGAAGAGCTTTTCGCTTTCACGGCGACATATTTTGCACTTTGCTCCAATGTGGCGCGCCATGGTCAGACCCTCCTTCTTCGTGGCGGTCGACAACCGTTGTGCGGCAGTGGTGTGACATCTTTGATCGCGGTAATTGTCAGGCCAACGGTCTGCAGCGTTCTGATTGCTGCCTCCCGACCCGGCCCTGGACCCTTTATGCGCACCTCAACTCGCTTAATACCTAATGAGAGCGCTTCACGGGCAACCGTATCAGCACTCCTCTGCGCAGCATACGCAGTCCCCTTCTTTGTTCCCCTGAATCCGATTTTACCTCCACTCGACCAACAAAGAACATTGCCTGTACTATCGCAGATTGAGACAATTGTATTGTTGAAGGATGCAAATATGTTTGCGATACCGATCTGCTCAGCCTTTACATCTTTTCTTCGTTTTACTGGTCGGCGTCCTCTTCGTGTCGGTTTTGGCTTGCCCTTCTGTTTCACTTCTTACCTCCTGGTCCTGCCTTGCCCGTAACCGTCTTTTTCTTCCCTTTTCTTGTACGTGCGTTGGTGCGTGTTCGCTGTCCTCGTGTCGGTAATCCGTGCTTATGACGTAGACCGCGATAGCATGCAATATCGATGAGCCTCTTGACGTCGGCGGCTATTTCTGCGCGCAGTGCTCCTTCCACCTTGTACTCTGCTTCAATGAGCTTTCTTATTCTTGTGACCTCTTCATCACTCAAGTCTTTTATCTTCTTTGTCGGGTTAATACCAACTGCAGCAACGATCTTCTGTGCAGTATGTAGTCCGATACCGTAAATGGCAGTGAGCCCATACTCGACTGCTTTGTTCGGCGGCAAGTCAACACCAGAAATTCTAGCCATAAACCTCCTTGAACACGGCAGTTGCTAGGGTGGAGATGTTAGTTGAGCGTGTTCTTCGAACACTGACTCTCATCTCGGCCCTGTCATCTCTCAACTGTTTCTTCATCCTTGTCGTTGTTTGTGACGCGGATTCTTGCATATAACCATGACGACGCCTTTTCGCTTGATCACGCGGCAGTTGATACAGCGCTTTTTGACTGAAGCCTTAACCTTCAATTATCCTCCTTAAACTCAATCGAAATTATACATACTTTAAGGAGAAAATCAACCCCTTAGTGCCTTGAGCATGCAGAAATACGCCAAAGCCGCAGAAGTCATACTGTCAGCGACTTCCACTGCATGCGGCTCGTCTCTGCCTGAGGCGTCCTCTCGTTGCCGCAGGTCATGAAATAATACCATATTCTGCTGCTCAATGCCCTGTCTCTGACTCACTGTCTCGTGCCCTTAGTCTTAGTTACCGTGTCTATTTATAGCGCCAGACGATTCTGCCTCGTGAAAGGTCATACGGCGACAGTTCGAGCAAAACCCGGTCACCAGGAAGGATTTTGATATAGCTCATTCTCATTTTTCCTGAGACGTGGGCGAGAACCTTATGGCCATTATCCAGTTCAACACGGAACATGGCATTAGGCAGGGTTTCGAGTATTGTGCCCTCAGTCTGGATTAGGTCTTTTCTTGCCATGACTAGCTCTCTGCAACCCGGGTAAGGTTTATGTTGCCATGTTCGAGCACTGCTACTGTATCCTCAAAATGACAGGAAAGCGAATCGTCTCGCGTCAGGATCGTCCAGCCATCAGCAGCGGTAATGACATCATAGGCACCGCTGTTCACCATTGGTTCGATGGCAAAAACCATGCCCGGTTTGATTTCAGCATTGTCGCCCGTGCTCACGAAATTCGGAATCATCGGTTCTTCGTGAAGATTTGTGCCTACTCCGTGCCCCGTGAGTTCTCGGACAACACTGAAGCCGTGATGCTCGACAACGGTTTGAATGGCGCGCGAGATATCAGAGATCGTTCTACCTTTCTGCGCCTGTGCAATACCTTGTTTGAGCGCCTCTTTGGTTACCGACATAAGCTTCACTGCGCTATCCGACACAACGCCAACCGGGAACGTCTTCGCGGCATCGGCGATATACCCTTGATAGGTGACACCGACATCGATTTTCACGAGGTCGCCGGTTTTAATTGTGCGTTTGCCAGGTATACCGTGAACAACTTCATTGTTCAGCGAAATGCAGGCGCTCTTAGGAAAACCACGGTAGTCTAAGAATGTTGGTATTGCGTTATGTTCCTCGATCACGGCATGTATTCTATTATTCAACTCAATTGTCTGCATACCATTAAGATCCATACGGTCGATTTCTGCGAAAACAGTAGCAATGATATTACCAGCAATCGCGATCTGTTTGATAGCACGTTCATCTTTTATTGCTATAGGCATATATAATGTGTGATATTTTATCGAAGACCTCTTGCTTAGTACCGTCCGCAGGAATCCGCTGGTATACATGCGGAGCGTTGTAGTGATCAGCAAGTTTCTTCGTTTGCTCTGCATAGACTCGTAATCTTCGCCGGATGACCTCTTCACTGTCGTCACTGCGTGTTACCAGCTTCTGCCCGCAGTTGTCACAAATTGAATCGACCTTTGGTGGATTCGTATCATAGTTGTACACCCGACCGCAGTTTGGGCAGTACCCCCGATTCTTCAGCCGTCGGAATATTTCATTATCGTCTAAAAATATCTCGAGCACAACATCAATTGACAGACCTAACTGTGACAGCAGTGCGTCGAGTGCCTCTGCCTGACGAATCGTACGTGGGTATCCTTCAAACAGGATATTTGCTTCCTGATGTTTATACACGAACTTCTTGACGAGCTCGAAGACAATATCGTCAGGGACGAGTTCGCCGGCTTCAACGTACCGCTCGATTTTCTTACCGAGTTCGTTTTGCAACGTGACTTCGTCGCGCAGGATGTCGCCCATGGAGAATTTTTTGAAATTCAGGTTCTGCGCTATGAGATCTGCTTGGGTGCTTTTGCCAACGCCAGGCGGACCGAACAAAACGATTCTCACCGTCTGCCTCTGATTTTGCCCCTTTTCATGAAACCTTCATAGTGGTACATCATCAACTGCGACTCGACTTGCTGTAGGGTGTCCAGTGCAACACCAACGATAATGAGAAGCGTTGTTCCTCCGAAGTAGAAAGGAACATTGAGGAAATTGATGAGATACCACGGTACGAGAGCAATAAAACCGAGGAAGAGTGCGCCGGGAAGTGTTACCCGCGACAGTACGCCGTCGATGTAGTCGGCGGTGCGCCCCCCGGGTCGGATACCGGGTATGAAACCACCGTAGCGTTTCATGTTGTCGGCAATTTCAGTAGGGTTAAAGACAATCGATGTATAGAAGTAGGTGAAAAAGACGATCAGTGTAAAGAAAAGGATGTCATACACCCAGAAGCCGGGTTTGAAAATCTCTGTGAACTGCTTGAGTGCCGGCACGTAAGCAGACACCGTTCCTGGAAAAACAACGAGTGATTGTGCAAAGATAATTGGGATGACACCAGCAGTATTAACCCGGAGCGGTAAAAACGTCGACTGTCCACCATACATTTTTCTACCAACAATCCTTTTCGGATACTGGACCGGAATCCTGCGTTGTGCCTGTGTCATTATAATAACTGCCGCGACGATGAAAATCATAATGATGATGACGAGGATGAGATTGACAAGTGATAAGCCCTGCGTTAATACGAGCTGCGTTGTCCGGAAAAAGTATCCTGGATACTCTTCGAGACATCCGATGAAGATGAGAAAAGAGATACCATTGCCAATACCCTTTTCCGTTATCTGCTCACCGAGCCACATTGAAAAAACTGCCCCGCCGGTAAGTGTGAGCATGGCGATGAGGCGAAACATCCAGCCGGGATTATACACGATCGCCATAGTTCCTGCGCCGCTGGTGAATTTTTGTGTCTCTAAGAACGCTGCAATGCCGAATGCTTGAAAGCAGGCAAGCCCAACCGTTAGGTATCGCGTGTACTGTGTGATTTTACGACGGCCCGCTTGGTCACGCTGCAACTTTTCGATTTGAGGAAACACAGAGCCAAGCAGTTGAAAAATGATTGATGCAGAGATGTACGGCATCACGCCTAAGAAGAGGATTGCTGACCGTGACAGTGCCCCGCCGACAAAGATGTCGTACATGCCGAATATTGAACCCTGTTGTTTGAGTTGCTGCATCAAGAGACCGAGTGCTTCAGCATTAATGCCGGGTAAGGGTATGTGTCCTCCAAGACGGTAAACCGCGACTGCGAACAAGGTAAAGAGTAGTTTTTTCCGTAAATCGGGAACTTTAAAGATATTCTGAAAGGTCGATATCATTGTAGTATTTCTGCGGTCCCCTTCGCCTTGACAATCTTCTCGTGTGCTGATTTCGAGAATTTGTGTGCCTTGACCGTGAGTGGTATCGCCAATTCACCCTGTCCGAGAATCTTCACCTTGTGTTTGCCTTTGATAATGCCCTTTTCTTTGAGCACTGCTGGTGTCACCTCGCTGTGAGGCTCAAAGACAGCGAGACGTTTAACATTGACGACTTCAAATTCTTTGGAGAATATGTTCGTGAATCCTCTCTTTGGAATTCTCCGGGTGATTGGCATCTGGCCACCTTCGTAGCCTTTTTTGACAATATACCCGGAGCGCGATTTGTCACCCTTCTGCCCTCGTGTTGACGTTTTTCCGTGTCCTGAACCAGGACCATGGCCAACACGCTTGCGTTTCTTTGTTGCACCCCGCCTGGGTTTCAGTTCACTTAGCTTCACCGTGTATCTCCTCTACTGTAACCATATAGGCAACTTGATCGAGCATGCCCCGCACCGCACTATTGTCCGGGAAAACACGCGTTTTTCCTATTTTGGTCAGGCCGAGCGCCTTCAGCGTACGTTTGTGTTTCTTTATTTTATTTATTGGGCTCTTCTTGAGTGTTACCTTGAGTTTTTTCTTCATGCTCGACTGCTACCTCTCTCGGTTTCTTTCTCTGGAAATACTCAACTGGTTTGTTGCGCATCTCAGCAACGACAGAAACAGGGCGAACAGACTTCAGGGCATTAATCGTTGCACAGGCAAGATTCGTCGGATTGTTAGAGCCGAGCGATTTTGTCAGTATGTTTCGAATACCAACTGCCTCGCACACCGCACGAACCGGACTCGAGGCAATGATGCCCGTTCCGGTTAACGCAGGTTTGAGCAACACGTGGCTCGCGCTGAACTTACCCTTGACCGGATGCAGTATTGTTCCTTCGGTGACGTCCACCTTGACCATGTTCTTCTTTGCGATTACGGTTGCTTTTTTGATTGCCGCGGCAACCTCAACCGATTTTGCGTGGCCAACGCCAATACCACCTTCACCGTCACCGACAACAACACACGCGTATAGCTTGAGTCGCTTTCCTCCCTTAACAACTTTTATGACTCGTTTTAGTTCAACAACCTTTTCTACGAAATTTTCTGCACTCTCAAACACCCATCCTCCCTTAGAATTCCAATCCTGTTTCGCGAGCGCCATCAGCAAGTGCCTTGACGCGACCGTGATATCTATAGCCGGCTCGGTCAAACGCTACTTTTTTTATGCCCTTATCCATTGCTGCTTTGGCAATTCTCTTGCCAATTTCGAGAGCAACTTCATTTTTCTTCTTCTTTGCGAGCGCCTTGTTCGACGCCGATGATACACCGCAGATGACCTTTCTCTGACTATCATCGATGATCTGTGCAGAAATGTGACGATTGCTACGGAAAATGCAAAGGCGTGGCCGGTCAGTTGTTCCTTTAATTCTCCTGCGTATTCTCAAGTGCCGGCGTTTTCGACCAATGAGCTTCATATTTTTTCCTATGCCTGGACCACTGCTCGTTTACCAACCTTTTTACGTATTACCTCGTCAGCGTAGCGAATGCCTTTGTGTTTGTATGGATCAGGGACCCGAAATCTTTTAATATGTGCAGCTGTATTGCCCACCATTTGCTTATCAACGCCTTTGAGTGTAATGTAGGTGAGGTCGCCCTTTTCTGCACTCTTAATGACTTTCAGCTCGCACGTGATACCTTTGGGTAGTGTGACTACCTTGGGTTTTGCATAGCCGAGAAACAGTTGAAGGTTCGTCCCACTCAATTGTGCACGGTATCCAGTACCTTGTATCACGAGCACTTTTTCAAAACCTTTCATAACACCGTTGATCAAATTCACGATGCGTGATCGCATAGTACCTTGATGTGCTGCAGACTCTTTGGTGTCATCGCGATTTTTCACGAAAATTGCGTCGTTTTTGATTTCAACAATAACTTTTGTGCTAATATCCATTGCGAGAGCGCCAAGCGGGCCTTGAACCTTTATGTGTCCGTCAGCGAGCGTCACCTTGACATCTTTTGGGATTGTAACCGGTTGGAAACGTTTCTTTGCCATGTTGATTCCTAGTAAATGTAGGCGATGACTTCACCACCAACTCTCTTACGGCGCGCCTCGCGATCGCTCAAAACACCCTGGGATGTCGTTAGAATCGCCGTACCAAGACCACCGAGAACGTGGGGTACTTCATGCTTGGCGACGTAGACACGGCGAGAACACTTTGATACCCGCTCGAGGTTCCGAATTACTGATTCTCCGTTCTTGGCGAATTTCAACATTATCGTGATTTTTCTCTTTTTTACGTCCAGTGTAAAGTTATTAATAAAACCTTCCTCGAGCAGCACTCTCAGGATCTCTGTTTTGAGCCGAGAGTAGGGTACAGTCACCTCGTTTTTTTGCGCTCGGCAGCCATTGCGAATAATCGTCAGCATATCAGCAATCGGATCCATAAGACCTCCCTTGCATAGTAGTGAAATCGACTTTTTCTAGCATAACCATAGACGTCTATTTTATTTAAAATCGAGCAATTGTCAAGCAAGAAGTCGACTCGGTGCCCTTGACAACCGAGGAGGCTACTTTATACTCACATATCATGAAGACGGGTTCACGAGACGGTATGGCTGCTATAGCCCTGGTCATCGCCCTCGTCATCATTGGAATCATTGTTATTGCAGCGCTCTCTGTGTATACGAGCGGTACAAAAGACAGGGAGAGAGTGAAATCAACGATCGACCGCACCAGAAATGTGCAGTGTTTTTCTCAAATCCGCCGCGTTGAAATGTCAATCCAAATGTATCGTTACGAACATGGTCATTTTCCACAACATTTGTCTGCTCTTGATGATATGTCAGAAAGAGATTTCTACTGTCCAGTGACGGGCCGGCCATACGACTATGACGTAAACACCGGTACTGTGACCTGTCCTGACCACATCCGATAGCTCTACCAAACCCTAAACCCCAAACCCAAAATGCCAATGGGTTGACATATGAAGATATATAAATATAATCATATATGAAAACGCAAATGCATGATATTGAGGCTACCGCATTTAATGCCCTGTCGCATCCCTTGCGATTGAAGATCTTGGAGAGATTGCGCACTGGACCCTGCTGTGTCTGCAAAATCATTCCCTATGTTGGTGGCGAACAGTCTAATGTATCCCACCATCTCGCCATTCTGAGAAAGGCAGGCATTGTACGCAGTGAGAAAAAAGGTCAGGAAGTATGGTATGAGGTTACGAATCCAAAGGTTTTCGAAATCATCGACGCAATGAACGCGTGCGTCACAAGCTCGCTTGAGGAAAGTGAAGCCCTGCTAAAGGATTTGACTCAGGAGGCGAAATGAGAGACCGAACCACGTTACTACTCTTCATTGCTGTTTTTCTTATCCTCTATTTTGCTCCGCTCACCGATGTGAGGGTGACCGGCGCGATCATTGAAGCATTTCTGTTGGTACAGGAGTATGCCCGCGAGCATGTGCTTTTCTGTCTCATTCCAGCGTTCTTCATTGCTGGCGCAATCAGCATTTTCATTGCCAAAGAAGCGGTTGTGAAATACTTTGGCCCCCGTGCTCAGAAAGCACTTGCCTATGGCATTGCATCAGTTTCCGGTTCGATCCTTGCCGTCTGCTCGTGCACTGTCCTTCCCATGTTTGCCGGGATTTACATGCGCGGCGCCGGTATTGGACCAGCAACAACATTTCTCTATGCGGGTCCGGCGATAAATGTACTGGCGATTATACTCACTGCTCGTATTCTTGGCTTTGAACTGGGCATTGCACGTGCGGTTGGTGCTGTAGTATTCTCAATAGTCATCGGTATTGTAATGGCGCTGTTTTTTCGAGATAAGAAGAATTCTCACGAAGAACTCGTGTCCGGTGAATCGCCTACTGTACCCCGTTCACTCGGACAAAATGCTGTGTTTTTCCTTGTACTCGTGCTTATTCTTATCTTCGCGGCATGGACAAAGCCACAAGCGCCGGTTGGTTTCTGGAATGCAGTCTACCGTGTTCACTGGTACATTGTCATCGCTCTCTTGATCGTTCTCTTTGTGATTTTCACCAAATGGTTCAAGAAAAGTGAAATCTCCGAATGGGTTTTTTCAACGTGGACGTTTGTCAAACAGATACTACCATTGCTCTTTGCCGGTGTGTTAATCGCAGGATTTCTCTTGGGCAGACCGAATACCGGCGCTGGCATTATACCATCTCGTTACGTTGTCATGTTTGTTGGTGGGAACACGCTTGTCGCGAATTTCTTTGCATCGGTTGCCGGTGCTTTTATGTATTTTGCCACGCTCACTGAAGTACCGATCTTACAGGGTTTACTGGGTAGCGGTATGGGCAGAGGGCCAGCCCTCGCACTGCTTTTGTCTGGTCCGGCACTCAGTTTACCGAATATGCTGGTCATCCGTAGTGTTATCGGCACGAAAAAAACAGCAGTATACATTGTGCTCGTGGTCATCATGTCGACAATGGTTGGATTTACCTTCGGCCTCTTATTCTAAAAGGTTGATTTAGGAGAATTGTATGGAGATACGCGTCTTGGGGCAAGGTTGCCCGCGTTGCGAGGAAGTAGCAAAACGTACGCTCAATCTGCTCGCCGAATTGAACATTGCGGCAGATTTCCAGAAGGTCACCGATCTCAAAGCGATTGCTCAATACAACATAATTGCAACGCCTGGTCTTGTGATCAATGGTACGGTGAAATGTGCGGGCAGGATACCCTCAACACAAGAAATAAAAAAGTGGCTTGAAGAAGAAATTAAAACAGCCTAGTGGTGTTCGGCTATAGTCGATCATGCCGTTGCAGTACTATTTCACCATAATGATTTTTGCTGCTTGCCGTTCTTGTGCAGTCATGGATCGCACAAAGTACACGCCTGCAGGAACCGTCTGACCAGCATTGTCATCACCATACCAGCGTATTTCATTTGTTTCGTTCGCGGTTCGATCAAATGTTCGCACGAGTGCTCCTGATGCATCGTATATATTGATGTCTATGTCCTCAGATGTCGGGAAGATGATCGTGACGTAGGAATGTGTTACGGTTGGTGAGATTCTCATAATCGGAGTGAGTTGATTGTCACTGTACTCAGAGACGACAACGTCATAGGGGACGGCCATCAGTGCTAAGGATGCGACATGTGCTTTGATCACTTCTGTACAGAATCCATTGTCATTGTATCCGGCACCGATCGTGTCGTGCGTTGTATGATAATGGGGATTCATGACTGGAAAATCCTCGATGTTGAGGAGCGCGGTGTAGCCGGCATCCCAGAACGGGGCATGGTCAGAATAGGGCATGTAGGTCGTCATGACCTTGTGGGTTTGCAGCGTTGTATAGGAATCTGCTGCAGCAATGAAAAAGTCGGCAAGTGGGCCGCATGCCGGGTTCGTAAGTTTGGCAATGACCTCAACGCTCTCGGGCGCGGCATCGACATAGGCAATCATGTCGGCATTAAACACGGCAAGTATGCTATCGCCAGCAGCACGTGCCTGTGGTGCGTAATACTCGCTGCCGTAGAGGCCCCACTCTTCACCTGAGAACGCAATGAATCTCATCGAAAATTCGAAATTGTAGTCTTGCATGATACGCGCCGCTTCAAGCACCATTGCCGTGCCGCTGCCATTATCATCAGCACCAGGAGCAATCCACGGCGCCTGTGGAGAGATGGCATCAAAATGACCACAGGCGATCACGTAGATAGAATCAGGATAGACCTGTCCCTGTTTGACGCCGATGACGTTTGGCGCATGGCCGGTCGTATGATTCTGGAGGAAAATTGAGTCGCAGCCGTAGTCATCGAACTTCTGGGCAATCCATTCGGCGGCGGCAAAACACGAATCAAACGTCGAATAGCGGGACACAAAATCCTGCAAACGCTGGACGTGGCTCAATACACTGTCGGCGTTAACGCGATTGACGATGTCCTGCACAGTAGGATTGAGTGGCATGCGTTGCGGTGCGGCTGAACCCGTAATAACGAGAGGGTCGAAGGAAACACGTCTGGCCATGATCTTTTGCCTGATGAGCTCTTCAAGAAGTGGTTCGTGCACTTTGAGCAGATAATCGTCGCCATCAATCATGAGTATTTCACCGTACACCTGCACATCGAGTGTCGGGTCAACCGGGCGCACGAGATAGTAGTTGCCTTCATGTGGTTCATACTGGAGAATTTCATAGGAGTGGGATGCTATTCTGTCGAGATGAGATTCATCAATGAGTACCAGCGCGGTCGTGTTGAGTTCAAGTATAACGACATCTTCGCCGGCAAACGGCGTGAGACGTTCTGGTGTCAGGTCAACCTTTACCAGAATGTGGTCGGCGAATACAAAACCGAGGAGTAACATAAGCACAAATATTGCTTTTCCTAACATAGCAACCTCTCTTACAATTTAGACATGTATTGATAAAAATGATTTAGTGTTTGTGTCTAAAGAACCGTATTTCGTCGACCATGTCCTTCGGTACAGAAAAGCCAACGATTGCACAGCGGTCGAATTTCTTAGAATCAAGCACTTTGACGATTTCTACTTCGCAGCGCTCCTTTCCCTCACGGTCAAGACCAATTGCCTTATCGCCCTTTTTCGGCCTCGGTGAGAACTCATAGGGCACGTAGATGATTGAATGGTCCGGAGGCGTCTCATCAATGACAAAGATGGCAAGGCCAGGACAGCGCGGAATACACACGAGACACCCGGTGCATTTCTCGTAGTCAACTTCAGGTAATTCAATCATTGAGCCAGGTATGGAGATTGCGCCTTGCGGACATGCATCGACACATGGGTCACACGGTATTTTTTCCGGGCACTCAATGACTACATACGGTCCTTTTTTTCGTCGTTCTTGTGATGGACGAGAGTTCATATCGTGCGATTATAGTCGAGATTCAGAAAAAGTCAATCCGGTGCTAGACTTGACTTTGACAGGCAGAGCGATATAATACTCCATGAAAATTATCTGTCGTTGTGAAGATATTACAGAAGAGGAAATCGTTCAAAAAATTCATGAAGGGTATCATACCATGGAAGAGCTTAAACGGATCTTGCGTGTTACCATGGGGCTCTGTCAGGGCAAGGGTTGCCGCCGACACATTGCCAAAATACTATCCCGTGAATTGGGTGTTCCGCTCGAAAAAATCGAGCAGCCCACATCCCGCCCACCAACCAAGCCAATTCCAATAAGTGCTACCGTAGATAGGGAATAAGTAGAGCAGACAGTCTCGAAACATGAACGTTGTTGACCTCGGAACAAAAGATTATAAGCTCGTATGGGACATGCAAAAAGTGATACATGAGAAAAGGATACGTAATGAAGTCGATGATACGCTCCTCTTGGTCGAACATGAACCGGTCATTACCATGGGCAGGAGTGGTAATGCGCAGCACCTGCTATTATCTCAGGAGCTATTGAGAAAGAGGGGCGTCGCATACTACGAAATCGAAAGAGGCGGTGATATTACATTCCACGGTCCTGGACAGCTCGTTGGATACCCGATACTCAATATCAAGCATGGCCTTGCCGGCATTAGGCCATACATTGAGCGACTTGAGGAAGTGATCATTGCTGTGCTCGCTGATTTTGGTATACTGGCAACCACAAAGGACAAAATGATCGGTGTGTGGACCGAATCAGGCAAAATATGTTCGATTGGCGTCGCCGTGAAGCGGTGGGTCAGTTTTCATGGGTTTGCTCTGAACGTCAATACTGATTTGTCATTTTTTGATCTCATTGTTCCATGTGGTATCAAGAGCGTAACCATGACATCGATGCAGGAAATCCTGCGCACTCCTGCTGAGATGTCCGATGTTAAGGAAAAGGTCAAGGAACATTTCAGCGCACTATTTGGCGAGGTAATTGAGGAGCGATGTTTAGAAGAGATTACCTGAAAAAACCAGAATGGCTCAAGGTCAAGATACCGTCAGGCCGTGAATTCAGAGACGTATTGGATCTTCTTGAACAATACAATCTTTCAACCGTGTGCCAGGAGGCGCGCTGTCCGAACATGCATGAATGCTGGAACAAAAAGAGTGCGACGATTATGATTCTCGGCAAGGTCTGCACACGTTCATGCCGATTCTGCGCAGTCAAGACCGGTGATCCGCATTGCGAAATCGATCCTCAAGAACCAGACCACGTTGCTCTGGTCATTGGGAAACTCGGTCTGAAGTATGTTGTTATTACCTCGGTTGACCGGGATGACTTGGCTGATAAGGGCAGCAGTCACTATGCCCAGACAATTGCCTGTATCCGAGAAAAAAATCCAGACATTAAAGTGGAGGCGCTCATTCCTGATTTTTCGGGCGAGCACACATACATCAAGAAGGTTGTTGATGCCCGACCGTATGTTATCGGTCACAATGTTGAAACCGTCGAACGTTTATCATCCTACATACGGGACCGGCGGTGTCGCTACGAAACCTCGCTCGAGGTTCTGCGGACCGTGACGCACTGTGATACAACCATCTTCACGAAAAGTGGTTTCATGGTTGGACTCGGCGAGACCAAAGAAGATATTATCAAAACACTGACCGACTTACGTGATGCCGGTGTTGACGTCGTTACGATTGGCCAGTACCTGCAGCCAACGCGAAAACATCACTTCGTGCAAAAATACTATACGCCGCAGGAATTCGACGAGTTAGCCGACATCGGCAAAAACATGGGTATCGGACATGTGTTGAGCGGTCCTCTGGTGCGCTCTTCATACCATGCTGAAGAGATCCTTGAAAATCGCGAGATTGGCGTAGAAGAAAACACGTAGTAATGCCTATGTCAAGTACATTGACTTGACTTTTTTAGTAGTTACACTTAACAGAATAACAGACAAGCTAATCTATATAGGGGAGGCACACGCCTCTTTTTTGTTAGGGAAAGGAGTAAAGGAATGAAAAGACACTTACTGGCTGTTGTATTTGGTTTTGCACTCATACATGCTGTGTTTGCCAAACCGGTTCTCGTGACCGTTGAACTCTCCGATCCGCAAGATATACAACAGTGGCTCACATTTGAGTTTCCAACCTATGATTTTCTTGAGAAGACAGCAATCGCTGAAATCGATGATACGCAGATGCGAGTACTTGTCGAAGCTGGTTTTGCTCCGGTTATCATTGATGAATCACCATGGCAAGAAAAATACTTTTTACTGAATGTACCTCAAACACCCGCGGTCCAACTCCCGGGCCGTATCATCTGGCAGAAAGGTACCGTGTCACTACGCACAGTTTTAGAAGAGGATGTAGTGATGCTCTACTCACAGTACCCAAATCCACAGCCGCTACGTAGATCTGAACTGCCTGCACGGTTCTGGCAGCAGTACCTCATCACACTAGTACCGTTGAGAACACTTACGTTCGATCCATTCATCCAAAATCTTGTCGATGCGGTGAGTACTGATTCGATTACTGCTTATATTCAGCGGCTTCAGGATTTCAAGACCCGACTCATGCTGACCGACAGCTCGTATGCTGCTTCAGCATGGCTCAAGCAAAAGTACACCGGCTGGGGGTATGATACAGAATTCGATAGTTTCTATACCGTAACGAGCTGGCCTGGCTCTGGTTGGGAACGGAACGTCATTGCAACAACATATGGTTCTGAACATCCTTCAACAATATATATTATCTGCGGTCACTTTGATGCTATCGTCTGGCATGACACGGCGGCCGCGCGGTACAATGCACCCGGCGCTGATGACAATGCGACCGGTACCGTCGCGGCAATGGAGGCGGCACGGATTTTCAAAGACTACTCATGGGAATCAACTATGCAGTTTATTGGCTGGGCAGCAGAAGAGCTTGGTCTTATTGGCGCGTACCATTACGCAAACCGGGCTGATAGCCTCGGCATTGATATCGGTGGGGTGGTCAATAATGACATGATCGGTTACATGGATGACGCTGACTACGATGTGATTGTTCAACGTCGAGATTCTCAACCATTGTGGCTTTCTGATCTATATGAACAAGCAGGGGCTCTGTATGTACCATCGCTCATTATTTACCCGGTCACATCAGGCGGCGGCTCTGACTGGTATCCATTTGCCCTGCGGGGCTACGCATCGGTCGGTGGTGCCGAGAATGCGGGCACGCACTGGAATCCGTACTATCACGATACACTTGATCTGCTCAGTACCCTGACACCCGAGTTCTATACAATGGCAACACAGGTCTCGGTTGCAACCATGGGCATACTCGGCACGTACCCGGCTATGGTAATGGATGTTGCTGTCGATGATGTGGGTGATGGCAGCAGTCTTATGGTTCACTGGACCGCCAATACCGAATCCGATATAGTCGGCTATACCGTGTACTGGGGACAGGATAGTGAAGTCTACACTGATTCACATTTTGTTGCCGGTGTTTCGATAACTGCAGATACGATATCGGGTCTCATGACCGATTCCACGTACTACATTATTGTCCGGGCACATGACGACGATGCTCATGAGAGTTATCTCGCACAGGAACAGATCGGTTCACCGCGGCTCGTACCTGCCGCGCCAAATGCTGTTACTGCAACACCGATTGTCTCAGGTGTCCGCATCGATTGGCAGCCTAATACTGAACTTGACCTTGCCGGTTACCGTGTATATTGCAGAATAAATGATGAAACTGAGTATGATAGCTTGAACACATCCCTACTCCTCGATACGACATTGACAGATGCCCCGCTATCAGGCGAAAACAAATACTACTACACGGTTCGTGCGTTTGACGAGGCTGGCAATCCAAGCCCGATGAGTGATGAGGCATACGGACGACCGGTCACGCTCGACCAGGGTATCCTCGTGGTCGACGAAACAAAGAACTGGACAACCGGTAGCTTCCCCGCTGATTCGGCGCAGGATGCATTCTATCAGTACATCATGGATATTTACGATTACACTGAGTATGATTACGGTGCAACATCAGAGCGCGTAGTACTCGCAGATATGGTGCCCTATTCAACGGTCGTGTGGCACGCGGATGATTTTAGCGAGCTGTTTGCCGCTGCCTGTATTGAAGACATGCAGGCATACCTTGATTTTGGCGGCAACCTCTGGTTTGTTGGCTGGAAGCCAACCGCGAATCTGCGTGAGAGTCAAACCTACCCGGCAGATTTTTCACCGGGCGATTTTGTCTATGACTACTTCAAGATTGCTCACGCTGAGCTCAGTGCTTCGAGTGACTCGTTTCAGCGCGCAGTAGGACAGCTTGGGTACACTGACCTTGATGTTGATGCAGCAAAGGTTCCGATTGCGAGCTGGGGAGAAACAATGCGGAGCATTGAGGCGCTTACTTCTGTCGCGCCTGCCGAGGACATCTACACGATCGACATGGAAAATAACAGCAGCCCGTTTGAAGGTGAGGTTTGTGCAGTACGCTACCTCGGCAACGATTTTAATACTGTATTTTTTGGATTCCCGCTCTACTACATGGATCAGGATCAGGCCCGTATCGTCGCGCAAAAGGTAATGAGCGACTTTGGTGAACTTTCAGTTGAAGAGCGACCGCAAGTGGGTGGCATGATCTCTGGCCTTCTTCTGCAGCAAAACACGCCAAATCCTTTTGTCAGTCAGACCGTGATTCGCTATCAGGTCGCACACGCTGGTGATGTCAGATTGAGAATCTACAATAGTGCGGGGCAACTGGTTAAGACACTGGTGAGCACAACGCAGAGTTCAGGTTCGTATACTACGCACTGGTTTGGTCAGGACAATCAGGGCAAGCGTGTTGCGAGCGGTGTGTACTTCATGCAACTGACTGTCGCAGACCGTAGCATTGTGAAAAAAATAACGTTACTGCGATAGAAATCATAAAACGTAAAGGGGTGTCAGAAAGGATGCACTCAAGACTCCGTCACTTCGACAATTGTCGAAGTGACGGAGTCGTCTTTTAGAATTCGAGGCCGATGCCGAGGCGCAGTCTGAACGGATTGTTATAGTTCGTCGGGTCTTCATACAAACTATTGCGTGCCGCAATGTATTCTGCTAATCCTTCGGATGGTGTGATCAAACCATCATGGTTGTGGTCGGCTTGCGGTGAGTAGTGAGACGAGGTAAACGGTATGCTCGCGAACTGCCCGGGTGAAGGATCTGGGTCGCCGTGGTCATCAGGCACGCCGGTTGTTGTGTAGACATCCACGACCTGCTTCGCGTTGAAAAGATTGGTGACGAGTCCGGTGAACACCAAACGGTTTCTGCCAATCCTGAATGCCCGGTTGATCTTCCAGTCAACATTCCAGTAGCCATCAATACGTGCTGCATTCCTGCCGACAAGTATATGGCCGGCAAGATCTGTGGGCGTGTACGGATGTCCGGCATGATACGAAACAATGAATGCCGTGAAACCGGGTGCGGCATATGAACGTTTTGGAAACGGGACCGTGATGTGTGCGTGGAACGTATGCCGTTGATCATAGTCACTTGCATGTTCTTCCCACCTCACAAACTGTCCTGGCTGTGCGTATTCATTCATATATACTGGACCATCCCAGTAGTTTGAGTTCTGTGCGTACTGCAGATTGTAGCTAAAATCTAAAGACACACCTTGCGGAAATCTTTTTCGGATAGCGAATTCATAGCCATTCACCGAAACCTGGTCAGTGAAGAAATACTGGTAGCGTGCCTCAGGCCAGGACAGTGATTCTACGATTATGAGACGCACTTGTGTAAGATCATACATGTTTTTGAGATACAGCGAGGTACTGAAAACAAAGTTTTGGAGCGGTTCGACCTCAATGCCACAATCAGTCACAATGCTGTGCAAGGGTTTGGGCAGGACCGCTGTTTGCGGCTGAAAAAAGTGTCCGTAGTTAAGATTGAACTTTACCCGAGGCGAGATTGGTAGAGCAATGCTGATGCGCGGTGATACATTCGTACTACTTTGCTGCAATGTGTCAGTCAAACCAATGTACGGCCAGTCCAAGGGACTGCTGGGTATGTCAAGGCTCTTGTAGTGATCGAGCCGTGCGCCGAGTTGCGCAACAAAGTAGTTAGCGGTGAGTTTTGTCTGCACATAGGCAGCTGCGTGTTTTGGCGCTGATTCGTAGGTGTGATAGTAATCCCACTGTGTTGATGCGATATATGGCATACCGTTATAGAAGTACTTGAGCGTGTGCCAGGTGTAATCACCGCCGAGCTTGAGCTCGAACGTACGGCTCAGGCTATGCATGACATTTAACCGCATCTGTACATTACTGTTTTTTTGGTATGCCCACACTGGGAAATCGCCGGCAAGATAGAAAAGACCGGTTATGCCGAACGGACTTTGACGCAATATGTTAGAACCATAACGAATCGGTGCTTCGTGATACTCCATCAGACTATCGACGAGAATATCGACCGGATATGAATCATTGTGCATGAGACTAATAAGATGTTCTGCCTTGAGCCGGTAATCGTCGTACCACTCTGTATTGTGCGCTTCTTCCCATTCATAGTCTCGGTTGCCATACACACTATCCTGATGCACTATTCCAATTGTGAGTGCGGCGAGCGTTTTATTGGTAAGCAGGTAGTCGAATGAGAGGGTGCCAAACCACTGTTTGGTGCGCGACATGACATCGCTCTCAGCGTACTTCCAATTGTTGCTTGGTTCAGTATAGGGACTCCACAATACCTGCTGCTGCCGCGCCCGCAAACCAGACAGGCATATTCTACCTTTCCCATGCGGCAGAGTATAGCTCAGTTTTCCGTACATGTTATACTCATTGCCTGGTGATTCGATTCGGTAGAGCGCCTCTTGAAATGCATCGACAAAGGTGAGTTCGCCGGATACAATGTATCTGAGTCGCCGCGTCAGAGGTCCGTGAAGGATCATGTCGTACCGGTTGTAGCCGAAGTTGAGACGGTCAAGCGGAGAAAAATCATCAGTAAGATAATGAATAGAACCACGGTTTCTTCTTCCACCAGGTTTTGTGACCATATTCACTGCACCGGCGAGCGCATTGCCGTATTCCACATCGGAACCGCGTGTATATGCCTTTATGATTTCAAGTGATGTAACATTGATATGTGCAGGAACCTGAATGCCATCAATGTAGTATGCGTTTTCATTGGCACGGCCACCACGTTCATGCAATCCCATTTCGCTTTTCACAAATCCTGGCTGCACATGCATTAGCTCATCAATGGTCGTCACCGGCAGGTTCTTAATTGTGTTTGCGGTTATGACCGTAGCGTTCAGTGGATCGAGAGGGTCGATAACAGGTTGGTGGGTTTCAACAACACGGCCCCGCACGTCAAGCAGGACTGGTCGCATTGAGAAATTGAAAACATGAGTACCAACCACTGTCACATGGGTGTATGTAAATCGTGAATACCATGGCGCTTCAGCAACAACTCGGTACGTACCCAGCGGTATGAAATGAATGCAGTATTCACCATTGTTATCAGTGTATGCAGAAAGGTCAATTTCTGAAATCGTTACTCTGGTGTTGGGAATGGGTTCCTGGGTTTCTGCATCAACAACCCGGCCGCGTATTGTGCCGTACTCAGCCGCACCGAGAAGTGATACAGCAACAAAAAAATACAGAAACTTGTGCACTTCCACCTCCTCGAGTGATTATAGGCTATTAAATAACGTTGTCAATTACGCAATAGATAAACTCAAGTACGACAAATTTAGTCGAATAATTAGGGATTTTCTATCGTTTCTTGACTGTTTTAGGTAATTAGTTATAATAGGCAGAGTCGATATGTTAAAGGTTTTAAAGAAGGTATTCGGCACGAAAACAGAGCGCGAACTCAAGACGCTTTGGCCAAAAGTCGAAGAAATCAATGCATTTTATGAGAAATTCAAGGATGTAGACCTCCAGAAAACAACCGAGGATTTCAAAAAGCGCATTGCTGATGGCGAACAGCTCGATGACATCATGCCCGAGGCGTTCGGCTTGGTCAAAGAGGCGTGCCGCCGGCTACTCGGCAAGACGTGGACGGTCGTGGAAATGGAAACCGAGTGGAACATGGTGCCGTTTGATGTGCAGCTCGTCGGTGCGATCGTGCTCCATCAGGGCAAAATTGCCGAAATGAAAACCGGTGAAGGTAAGACACTGGTGGCGACCATGCCGCTGTACCTGAACGGTTTGACTGGCAAGGGTGCGCATCTGATTACGGTCAATGACTACCTTGCCCGCCGCGACCGTGAATGGATGGGTCCGGTGTATGAGTCGCTCGGCCTGACCGTCGGCGTACTCCAGGGTGGTATGGATAATGAATTGAGAAAAGAGGCGTACCGATGTGATATCACATACGGCACGAACAATGAGTTTGGTTTTGATTACCTGCGCGACAACATGGTGTGGCGTTCTGAGGATAAGGTACAGCCGGGTCACCACTACGCAATCGTTGACGAGGTCGATAGCATTCTCATTGATGAAGCGCGGACGCCACTGATTATTTCAGGCCCAGTTGAACACGAAACAAAGGCCTTCAATGAATTGAACCCGATTGTCCAGCGCCTCAACTCGGCACAGACAGTACTGGTTAACCGGATCGTTGCCGATGCGAAGAAGGCGCTCGATAGTGAAAACGAAAAGGATATGCGCACCATCGGCAAGAAACTGCTTCAGGCACGGCGCGGTGCACCAAAGAACAAACAGCTACTCAAACTTGAACAAGAATCAGGTATCAAAAAATTAATCGAAGAGACCGAGCTATCCTTCTTACGAGAAAAATCATTCAAAGAAATTGATGATGAGCTCTACTTTGTCATCGATGAAAAGGCGCATGTCATTGATTTGACTGAGAAGGGTAGTACCTTTGTCGCACCGAATAACCCGGAAATGTTTGAGCTTCCTAATTTGAGTGAAAAAATCGGTGCGATTGACAGAGATGCGCAGTTAACGCCGAAAGAGAAAATCCACGAGAAAGAGAAGGCGTATCAGGAGTACGCACAGAAGAGTGAGCGGCTTGCGAACCTGCGTGCATTACTTAAGGCGTATTCACTCTTTGAAAAAGATGTCGAATATGTTGTACAAGATGGCAGGGTTATTATTGTTGACCAATTCACTGGCCGACTCATGCCCGGACGACGGTTTTCCGATGGATTGCATCAGGCAATCGAGGCAAAAGAACGGGTCAAGGTACAGGAAGAAACGCAGACGTTTGCGACCATCACTATTCAGAATTACTTCCGCATGTACGAGAAACTTGCCGGCATGACCGGTACTGCCGCAACCGAGGCAAATGAATTCTGGGAGATATACAAATTGGATGTTGTCGAGATTCCGACTAAAGAACCCGTGCGGAGGATTGACTACGAGGACATTGTGTACCGATCACGTCGGGAGAAGTACAATGCGATCGTCGATGAGGTCGTCAAGTGGCATGAAAAAAGACGACCGATTCTCGTGGGTACGACATCGGTTGATGTGTCGGAAACAATTTCGCGACTGCTCAAACGTAAGGGCATTACGCACGAAGTGCTCAATGCCAAGCATCATCAGCGTGAGGCAAAGATTGTTGTCAGCGCTGGCCAACCGGGTGCAGTAACCATTGCGACAAACATGGCCGGTCGTGGTACTGACATTAAGCTCGGCAAGGGCGTTGTTGAGTGCAGCCAGTGCTGCATTAAGTGTTTGTCTGGTGACTGCTCACGCTGTGACCACGAGAAGAAA
>Ga0111198_1007_pt1 | contig 32278 bp, 25 predicted proteins | sample DeeMarSWOR324_28_FD_80370 | JGI IMG/M metagenome (GOLD analysis project Ga0111198, IMG submission 80370) | candidate division WOR_3 bacterium SM23_60
TTGAGGCACAGAAGAAATTCGGTGATTACGTTACACCAGACAAATTCGCATAGACAACTCTCTCCCCATTGAGACCCGCCCCTCGTGTGAGGGGCGGGTTGGGGTCAAATCTCAACATTCAACATACAGGAAAACGATGTCACAGATGCTGAACATGAAAAAACGCGCCGGGAGTATGTACGGTGAAGCCATCGAGCACACATTTTGACAGCATACAGTTGTGGTATCACAAAGAACGCTTACGGCACTGTGTAAAAGCACTAGAGAAGAGAGGTTTTGCCGCATCGTACTATGACAATCGTGCACAAGCCGCAGCATACATTTTGAAGAAGATTCCTCAGACGAGTTCGGTTGGCATTGGCGGCTCAGTGACTGTGCGGGAACTCGGTCTGGTTGAGAAACTCACAGAACGCGGCAATAATGTTATTCATCACTGGAAAAAGGGACTGACAAAAGCGGCAAGCAGAAAAATCCGACACAAAGAGGGGCACGCAGATCACTATCTGTGCAGTGCGAACGCGATCACCGTGGAAGGTGATATCATCAATATTGATGGTATTGGTAATCGTGTCGCGCACATGATGTACGGACCAAAGAATGTCACCATCATTGTCGGTCACAACAAAATCGTGTTAACAATTGAAGACGGGATTAGACGAAGCAAGGATATTGCCGGTGTTATGAACGCACGGCGCGTTGAGGCAAAGACACCGTGCACGAAAACTGGTATATGCACAGATTGCCACTCGCCACAGCGCATCTGCCGGGTTGTCACCATCATGCAGTACTGTCCGTGGCAGACTGACATTGAGGTCGTGTTCATTAATGAACATCTCGGTTTTTGAACAATGAAAGTAGGTTTTGTACAGTTCGACCCTGTATTCGGCAAAAAGGAACACAACTTCAAAACGGTCGACACACTACTCAAAGGGTGCACTGCTGATGTCATCGTGCTACCTGAGCTCTTTGCAACTGGTTATACATTCTTGAACAAAGAAGAAGTCGCCACGTGTGCCGAAGAAAAAGGTCGCGGAGAAACTTATGATTTTGCGTTGGCTCTTGCGCAAAAAGGGAATTGTGCCATTGCCTACGGTTTTGCTGAACGAGACGGATACCACTTCTATAACGCAATGGCCCTTCTTTCACCTGACGGTCTCGTCAGTGTGTACCGCAAGGCACATCTCTACTGTGAAGAAAAACTGTTTTTTGATACTGGTAGCACAGGTTTTACCGTCTTTGACTACAAGCACACGAACTTTGGCATGCTCATCTGTTTTGACTGGATCTATCCAGAGGCAATGCGTACCCTTGCAGTAAAAGGCGCGCAGGTCATACTCCACGCCGCGAACCTTGTCATGCCCTACTGCCCTGCAGCAATGGTGACTCGTGCCCTGGAGAACCACGTTTTTGTCGTCACTGCGAACAGAATCGGTACAGAACGGCGCGGTGACCTGGAACACACATTTATTGGCAAAAGTCAGGTTGTCAATCCAAAAGGAAGAATACTACTCGAAGCACGTACTGAGACGTGTGTGCATGTTGTCGATATTGACCCACGAGAGGCACTGGATAAGAAAATTACCGAGCGCAACGACCTTCTCAAAGACCGCCGCGTCGACCTCTACTTCAAATAATGGGATCCAAGGGATTTTGCTGCCGCAATCCCGCATTTGAGGATGTAATCTTGTACTGCTGGGTTCGTATGATAGCCTGAAGTCTTGGTCGTCTTCTGCCTCATCACGAGTACCTCGACGTCACCACTTTTTTTTCTCTCAACAACAATGTTCTCGAGAGCCTGTTTCTCGTACTTTTCATGCAGATTGAACTCGGGTCGCGCAATAATCACAATGTAAAAGTAAGGATAGTCGCGTGATTTAACAGAGTTTATTGATATCTGTCCTTGCACGCCGATGAATTCTTTTGCCGCATCTTTGAATTTTAAAAGCAGACGTGTGTCATTGGGAAACGAACCATTGGCCGTCTCGCCTATTTCCAAATACGGGAGTGCCTGAATCGAAGGGTCGTTTTTGATAAACGGCGATTCGAGGATACGCTTTACAATCTTTGCCTTAATGTCAAGCGCCGGTGGCATCCAGGCACTTCGACGACCGGTCAATGCAAGCCCGACAAACAGTATTGCTGCATTGGCGACCGCCGCAATGAGTGCAAATGGGAGCCTCGCGAAAATACGGATGTACGAGGGTATAATAACAGAAAGAAAAACGGCAATTATGACGAACAAAACTAATGCAGGAATAGTACCGTGACTCCTGAACTTCTTTATTCGTTCGCACTGTGTGAGAACCTGGTCAATACGGTCAGGTGTTACCACTTGCCATTTCAGGTCTTTCGGCCTAATACGTTTGACGGAGACGCCTCTCATGAGATTGAGCACGAGACAGGCAACAATAAATGGCAGACCAGCAAGAATGTTCGTCGTCGTCAGTTGAAAAAGATAACCCATTACAATGAGGATAACTGAAACCGCACCGCGCAGTCGCAGTGATAGTTTGTCCAGTACCAGATACACCCTACGGCTTTCCATGAAGTTCCTTTAGACCACACGCTTTCCAGTACAAAGGACACGCGCCTTTGCATGCATCAAAATCAAGACACTCATGACACGCATCCGGTGCATATTCTATGTTCTTGAAATACATGTGCATGGTTGATTGCCAGATGTCTTTGAACGGTTCCTTAAGCAGCGAACCAACCGGCATACGCCAAGATGAGCACGGTAAGATATTGCCAAGTGGATCAATGCTCAGAAGCCCGGTGATTGCAGCACATGATTTGCTACCTAAACCGTGGGCAATCGGATTGAACAGACACATAGGTACGGGTGAGTACCACAGGAACGTAACACCGTTGGCTTCAGCACGCTTTTTGAGCCTGATTATGTGCTCACCGATCTCAGAATAAGAAATCCACAAATCTCGCCTGTTCTGCGCCGTACCGCAGGGAATGAGCTGATTCATTGAGAGACGCTTCAAACCGAGCGTGCTGATAAGAGAAACTATTCCTTCGAGGTGTGCACAGTTATCCTGGGATATAGTGGTATTCGTATGAACGGGGATACGAGCGTCTTTTAGTAGTGAAATACCATTGAGCGTCTTATCAAAGGAACCAGCGACACCGGTGATCTGATCATGGACATCACAGTTCGGTCCTTCAATGCTGACCTGGGCGCTCGAGAGACCTGCATCTTTCAGCTGCCTGACATTCTGAGACGTCAACAGTACACCATTGGTAATCAGATTTGTCCACATGCCGATGCCGGCAGCATAAGCAACCAGCTCTCCGATGTCTGTACGCAACATTGGTTCACCACCAGTAAAGCTAACTGACGGTACCTGCGCTTCACGTGCAATTTTGTGCAGCACTTTCTTAACATCGCTCGTGCTGAGCTCACCATAGTGCCGGTCACCAACGTAACAGAAATTGCATCTGAGATTGCACCGGTACGTCACCGCTATTTCTGAGAGCACGGGGTATTCATTGAATGTTCCGTCGTACTGATAGTATGTAACCGCCTCCCGTTTCTCATTTTCTCGGAGGCAGCCGCGCACTGCTGCCCGCAGGTCACAAAAAAAGTAGTGTATTTCCCGTCGCTTATCAAGTGTATCACCAACCGTATCGAGAAACTCCTCTATCGTATGCCCTTCTAGCAGAAAACGAAGCAACGTAATACCTGACTGGTTCAGTTTGTACGCCTGATTCGGAATGAGAATGAGCAGGCTATCTATTTCGCGCACGTAGATGTACGGCTTAACCTTTTCAATAAATTCATTGATCCAGCCGGGTTCGTAATCCGTACGCGTATTATGGATATCATGACGCCTGTATTCCATATTTCCCTTCGTGTGAGATTGGAGTTTAGAATTTCCCTGGAACTTCGGACTTGGGGTTTGGGATTTGTTCAATGTGCCCCTCCACTCACACACGCCGAGTGACACGCTGAATGACACGCCGAGTGACATGCTGAGTGACATGCTGAGTGGCACGCTGAATGGCAGGCATCATGACACGCGGTATGTACATAACAGGCGCTGTGACAAGCATCAGAGCGTACGAATGCTGAGTATGCCTGTATTGGTTCGGTATGCATGACAAAAGCATTTTCCATCTCATTGTAGCGTTGACGCCGCGTGAATTCTCGATGCATTAGATAGTCATAGTAATCCTGATTACGATACTCTGAATCAAGCGGCTTATCCGCAGTGTGGGCGCCGAATTTCTCTGTGTAGTACGCCTTGGTTGCATTCATGTCACAGTCCCACGCCTTGGCGGAAACCTTCTGGACGACTTCAGTGACGAGCAGTTTCAAACCTGCTTCATCGAGCGTACCATCTGACCGTACAGCGTCACAAAACATCGACTCATAGTAGCGCAACGTTGTCGGTCGCTTCAGCACCTCCAGCTTTAGTGGTGTACGTGAAGCAGTCTTTATAACACCGGTTTCTTCTAACTTTGCGGCGAGTATGGTCAGTATTTTGTTGACCGGATAGTCGAGAACAAATGCTGCTTCAATCAAGTCAAGCTTAGCTACCTTGCCAGATTTTCTGAATGTTGCAACTTCAATCTTTGGTGGCACCCAATCGCTCCGTAACCACGTCAGGCTCGCAACTTCGCTGTAGGCACCCTTTATCTGTTTTGATTTCCTATTGCCGTAGAAAAGGTACGGCACGATGTACATGGCAGCCCAGAGAAATTCAAAGGGGAATTCAAACTTCTTCGTGCGGGGTGGTTCAATGGTAATCGTGCCAAACTTCTCGGCCTCGAAATAGTGAGCTGGCACATACTGCTGTATGAGCAGGCGTTCCTGTGTCTTCACACGGTCTTTGTGAATCCGCACCGTGAAATAGTGTTCGCCCTCATACTCTTGTCCAAAATAAGAAAGCAGATAGTTTTCGTTCATGAACTTCTCAGTGCGGAACCCATAGTCATCAGGATTAATTTCCTCACCAGGCACCGTGATCGGATAGTACACGTATACAGTATAGTGTTCGAGTGGTTCATCCCACTGTGGTGGTGCCCAGTGCAGGACTACGAGGTCACCGAACTCACTGGGTGTCTTGGCGAGATTCCCACTTTTCCCGAGGTCGCCACCAAAGTGAACAATGTATGTCAGTTCACCCGGGGCACTGAATCGCTTGCCCTGGGCAAGGATAACGTCGTACTTACCGCCTGTCCTTGCTATTTCAATCGGGTACTCCTGTCCATAGCCGTCGACCGCATAGGAGTCATCAAGATTAAAGTAGGGATCAACTGATATGCCCTCAAGGTAAAAACCAGCCATCGAACCCGCGAGCACGTGCCAGCGCACCTTGTAGACAAAATCTGCCCTGCCGTCCGGCCATAAGGAAACGTCAACCTCAACCCACCGGCAGTCAGCCGATAGTGATAGTAACGAAAGCACTATCAAACTAAGTGTCACCATATGCCGCCCGACAACTTATTCCTCATTTCCCGTACCGCATAGCAAATGTTTGGTGTCGAATTACCAACGTCAGTCGAATCCCGTTAGAAAAAGGCCTTATGTGATCGCTCAACCATGAGATATTTTCAGCTATCAAGGTGATGTCAAAGCTGGCGTTGTGTTGCTCTCTGACGGGATGAATGACGAAATTCTCATTGCTAATGCACACAAAGGGAATCGCACAGAGCGCTCTAACATGAGGCATCAGGGTTTTCTTGCCCGAGGGTTTGCGTCCTTCGAAATGGAACACTCGTCATTTGGTTCTCAGCATCTGCCATTAGAAAATTATTCCTTTGCTGCCTCAATCCGTGCCCGCAAGAGGTCTGCCTGTGCTGCTATGAATGACGCATACGCCTCTTTCGCCTCTGACCAGCGGGTTTCGTCAGGGAAAGAATTAACAATACCCTGCCATACAATCTTGTACACTCTCTCGAGTACCTCCTTCGCACCTCCCTTACCCGTATACTCAAACTGGGCGATCACGGGCACCGGTTGAAAGACTGGCGTTGGACCAGCAACGACATCTGTTTGCGCACCAAGAAATGCAACACCTAATTCCTCAACAACATCTATGTGCACCTTGATTGCACTCACGACTGAAGCGATTGAGAAATCTGCAGTAGAAAATGACATCTTCAGCACATTTCCTTTGATTTCACCATAGGGTAAGTTCATAATACCTCCTTTCCTTGCATTTCTCGTACACTATATACGCTGTGCATCAACAGTACACCCGTGTACCGGTCATGCACACGACACCCGGTCTTCAACTTATTACATTTTCTTACGTACATCACATTGTATACAACACTACTGATTTGGCAATAGGCAGTCATGTAATTACACAACTAAGTGTTCAGCGTGCCGTCACACAAGCCTGCGGGTTGTGGGTATCAGAGTTTTAGATAGGGTTCAATCTTTGCAAAAAGCTTCGCGCCAATGCCCTTGACGTTCTTGAGGTCTTCGAGCCGCTCGAAGCTGCCGTGCGTCTGCCGGTACTCAATGATACGCGCAGCGATCGCTGGTCCTATACCGGGCAGCGTTTCGAGTTCTTCACGGCTCGCTGCATTTACTGATATTTGTATTGTCAGCTCTTCTATGTACAACATATGATGGGCTTTCCGCTGTTCCCTACTGATGTGGTTGACGACGTTAATGACGACGAGACAGACAACGAGCCCGAGCAGTACAGCGCTCTCCCTCCGTGATAGTTTCATATCCCCTCCAATCTGTTACAGAGAACTGGTTCTTGTTTACGTCAGTAGTGAATGTATGCTGGATACACGATTCTGAGCAGGTAGTGATACATTGTATCCAGACTTTCTCTGCTACACTTATCAATTGTGTCTTCGGACGAATCCCAGTACGGATAGTCGAAATCAATGATATTGACCGCCCGTATGCCGTATTTGATGAGCGAAAGGTGATCATCAACTATGTAATACTTGACCGTCGGAATAAACACCGATGGTGCTATCGCCATTCCGATATTCCAGAGTGAATCAACGAGTTCTGGAAAGAATTTGACGCTATTGCCTTCTTCAAATATCTGTAAATCAGCGTCACCCACCATATCAATGACAATGATGAACGAATAGTTCTCAATACAGCGTGCTGCAAAATACTCTGAACCCAGAAGTTCGGCACCTTCCACGTCCTCGCCATCGAAAAACAAAAGATCCACTCCTATCTGAGGTGGATTGTTCTCAAGCGTATCTGCGAGACTGAGAAGAAGCGAAACGCCGGACCCACCATCATTGGCACCTGGACAACCAATATCCGAATCCCAATGTGCAGCAATCCCTATTCTCTTATGGTTACCAGGATAGCGCTTGTAAATGTTATAAAACCAGGTATTACGTGTATAGAACGAATCGACTTCCGCATTGGTGAGATGGTGAACAATGAAGTCGCGCGCCTGGACGTGGCCGCGAGTACCTGGAACACGCTCACCGATTGCGACGAATGTACGCAAGTACTCATACGCATGCGTCGCACGAGCACTGTGCAAGGATGTGCCGAAAACAAGAACGCACAGCATACATTGCAGCATGTGCATAGATACCCGTGTTAGAAATTTATGTTCATCCATAGATTGAGTTCAACCCGCCGTATGTCTTGCACACTATTCTTATCGTTCGTCTGGGAGTAGTCAAGGTTGAAGCCACCAGTAACACTGGAAGAGAAGTTTGCCGAGATATCGATATTGGCACCGAGCGTGCTTGTATCATTAGTTGGTTTCTCAAGATCACGGTAGTAACTCGTCGTTCGAGAATAGTTGAGACCAAAATTTAGTGTCACATTTGTGCTAAACTTGATGCCACCGAGGAGCGGAAGACTCAAACCACGTGGCGCGCTGAACGTATAGCCAACCCGGAATGAACCTCTACGGTTTATTGTCAGCGAAGGAACAGTATCAGCCGTAGAATAGTTGTTGCCCCTTGTCTGGACATACGAAAAATCAATGCTCGATGAAAAACCTTTATTCCAGTTCGCGTTCCAACGCGCGAGCGGCTCGAAACTCGTTCCCTTTGAATCTGATAGGAGCCGCGGTATAGTATCTGTTGTTTTGAATTCATACCGCTCTTCGTAAAAATGATTGAAGCTACTGGAAAGCGAAGATGTCTTCATGAGATTCTTGAGTAGCGGCAGGGCTTCAAGCCGCTGCACGTTAACCGTAAGATTCGGATAATTAGTATTCTCTGTTCTCACTTCGTCTCCACCATAGCTGTAGGTCTTGTTCAGACGACCGCTATAACCGCCGGTTACGTTTATCATCGCAAAATTCAATCCTGAGTTCGCGCCATAGGTATCGAGCACACCTCGACCAGGATAACTTCCAGCCGCAATATCGTCAGCTGGAATTGAGTCGATAAGTCCCCACTGATATCGTATATCGGGCCTCACTTTGACATTGAGGTAGTTTGAGTTGCGCTGGCGAGAGTAATTCAGTTTGACATTCTGTATGTGGCTCACAAAATCTTCTAATGCCTTTGCCAGCCACGCCGGAGACCCGGGAGTGAGCAAGGTGTCCTTTGTTTCGTCTCGCAGGTGCGTCAGGAGACCGAACAGACGTTGTATGTCAACAGTTCCGTCAGCACCATATCTACCGGAGTTATCAACATTGCGCAAGTCCTCATCTCGGCGGATTTCAAAGCTGTAGTTCTCGCGGTATGTTGAGTTAAAGCTCAATGTTGGTCGGATGATCTTGAGATCTTCAGAGACAGAGGCGTTGAATGTCTGGTTCCTACCCACCTCTTCACCGAATCGACCGCGGGTTCCCACCGAATCTCTCGTTTGCGTGAACGTGTAAGACGCATTTATCATCTTGTGTGGCGAATAGCTCACAGATACCGATGGAGTCAGGGTTCGTTTGTCTTGAAAGCCATACTCTGTTGGTTTGAATGCTGAATCAGCATCGTTTCGGTAGTATGACCGAACAGTACTCTTGCCATACGTAGCACTAAGGCTTATATTTCTTGGAAGAAGAGAAATAGTCTGGCCGAAAAGTCTGAAATCAAATCTCGGATCAAGTGCATACGCAGCGCGGTATGATTCTGTCGTCGACGTATCTACCTTCAAGATTGCGCGATTGTAGACTTGAGATTTACTGAGATTTAGAGAGAGACGGTCGAGCGTATTCTTGATGAACCAGTTTCTTGAACCAGCTTTTGAAAATCCAATCGAATAGGAACGGCTAATGTTTGTCGCTCGCTGTTCATCAGCCTCCTCAGACGGTAGTTCAATATCATCTGCGTAGTATGAGTACCGTGGTGTTCGTGTGTTTTTTCGATAGCTGAACCCAACCGGAATATTGAATAGCCATTGAGGGGGTAAGAACTTGTTCAAGTAGACATTGGAACTAATCGTGTAACCGCGATTTTCGCTCTGTGTAGAAATGTTATTTGGTTCGGTCAACCTCCGAAAGCGACCGTTTGATTCGTCGTAGGAGAAATTTACAGAAGCAAAATCGGCCAGTGTCACCGAGCCATTGCCGCGCACAATGCGACCGACATCAGTCTTCGGTGCAACCATGATGACGTCATTGAACCAGAGCGTGTCACTCAGAGGCTCAATGTGCTGATTAGTGATTCTAATTTCGAAGAACTGGTTCTTTGAGAGTGACGGATTACCAACCACGATGTATGGTGGATTTCTTACTGTATCACCAGGTGCCATCCGTTCTGTTTTGAGACTGACAAGGTTGTCCATCGCAACATAGAATCGTCGATACTGGCTGTAATTATCTAATTCACCGTTCTCATACTCAGTCGTGTATTCGTAAAAGTTAAGGCTATCGCTTCCGATTCTCAACGCAATTACGGGGTTCAAACCCGCGCGGACATTCGCGGCACTGTAGAGGTAGAATGTGAGCGTATCGTATGCTCGGTAGTCTTCATTGTCGTCGGTTCGTCGCCGAGCAACGCACGTATGCCCTTCTTGGATATCTCTGAGTCGCAACTCGAGTGCTCCTTCAGTCTTGACTCGGCCGTACTGGTCTTTTTCCACCGGATACGGTGAAATGTAGTACTTGTGTGTTTTTGTGTTGACCGGTGTGATGATAAAATCTTCACTCGGTGCGGGAGGCATCCGTTCACCGACAATACCACTATTCTTCCACCGACTGCCAGTGGCACTCATTTTGTAGATGAGCAGCGTTTCCGTTGATGCAAACTGATCAAACCAGATGCGGACGTACTTAATATTGCGCCAATCGGGTGCACCGATAACCGTATCCCACGTGGAGTCCTTGATCGGCATACGGAACATTTTCCACCCTGGCTGCAAACCAGCATTGGATATGTAGTACGTTGTATCTGAGTCCGTCGTATCGTCAAGGTTAATCGTGTAGCTGTAGTATCTGTCTTGAGAATTCAGAACACCATTACGATCAATATCTTCTGTATCCCAGATTCGATTCAACTCAGTACCATTTATGCGACCCGTATAACCATCGGCATCATAGTCGTCATTGCCGTCATCTTCAAGAACAGTACCCTCATCATCATCACCATAGATACCATCCAATCCTGTATCCTCATCTTGCTGTGTATATACACCATCGCGATTTATGTCTTCATCCTCTCGTGTTCCCAGTCCAACGAGCACACCTTCAGCATTCCGACGTAATTGGTCTTCATTCATCTCTTCAGCAAAGTCAATGTGTACGTGACCACCCCTACCTTTAATGATTAATTCAAAGTTCTCAATCTCATCATAATTCTCGCTGTAAATGTATTGCATGAGACCACCAAATGACGAATCATCTTCAGGTTCAAATACTACTTTCAGAACGTCCGTAATTTCATTGTCATCGAGGGGGTCTACGTATATGTCGCTTGCCTGAAGCCGCTCCTGATCACGTGGGTTGAACCATATCAGACGGTTCTGTATAAAGTCACTCTCATCACGACCGAACGGTTTCGAACACAGTACCCAGGATATCTTATTTATCGGGATATCGCTACTGACAATCGTCGCCGATTCCAGGTCGTCAACGTAGACTTCACCCTTTGCGTTTAGTTTGGAAAATGAATATGCGGCCTCAAAGTTGAGGTTCATTTTTGACGGCGCTTCAGTCTTTACCAACGGTAGCCAATCGACAATGTTAGTTAGAATCGGAAGCTCCTGTGGATACGAAAAATCAACCTCCCATATCATCCGGTCAAATGGTTCTTCACGTAAGCGAACACGGTCAGATGGAAATGACTCAGTCCGGTAGAAAAACGATGAGCCGAGGGTTGCGTCACCAAATGGTCTGAGAGTTCCGCGCATGCCGATGAGCGATTTCTCGGCAGCAGAAAAGAACGGTGAGTACTCAACTTTGATCCGGACCCGTGATGTTGGCAGAATCGGCTTTCTGAACTCGACTTTGCCTTCTTCGTAGTCAACGTGGTAATCCGTTATTGAATCCTGGAGTTGATCATCAACATACACCCAGACCTGCTCTACATTGTCGGGGAGCGTATAGACCGGTCGAGCCTCAGTCGTTTTCTTGAAAAGGTAGTACTTGCCCTTGTCGTACTTGTACGGATCTGTGTATATTGATGAATCCGGTTCATCGAGGACTGAACTGGCAAACGGTTGGTCTTCAGGGAATCTGAGGAGACCACGACTGGATAAAAACACAGTGTTATCATCAACCAATCCGTCTTCCGGACTCACATCCAAACCGAGCAATGCAATGAACCGCTCTCCGTCCTGCCGGTCCGTGTGTTCACCACCAGACTCGATCAGATAGATTTGGACTGAATCGAGACGTGACCCAGGACTGACAATCTGGTAGTAGTTTTTTCGCTCGTATTGGTACGTGTAGGACGCAGTGTCCTGCCGTTGCGGGCAGATAAGTTTAAGCTGGATAGTCGTATCTTCACTACTCGGTTGCCGTCCGACCGTATCGATATTGCCAGCCTGATCTTGTTTCACGTACCACACACCGAGAACATATTCATTGTAGAGCGAATAGTTGAGTTCAATGATATTATCCCCAGGAACGAAATTGTAGTAATCCGTAAATCCCTCACGTCTCAGAGTGAAGTAACCCTCCCGATAGTTGGATGCAACTTCTTGCTGGTCGGGCACATTGTCATCGTCAATATCGAGATACGCCTCGCCATAAAAGGTAATATCGCCACCGAGGTTGTTGTTGGCATAATCGTTATCATCAACATACACTTCGAGCTCGATGATCTCATCAGAAGTCCCGAGCCAGAAGAACCGACGGCGCTCCCATTCTTTTGCGTATATCGTATCGTACTGCGCCTGTGTTGAGCCTTCAATCTCGACTTCCTGGGTTTGCGTTTGCTCCTTTGATGCAATCGCGACAATATCGAGCGGTCCGAATTTTGCTGTTGACTTAAGACCAAAGAGCCCACGGTGTGACGGAATATCACCGGTATAGTTCGTTGCCGGAATTGACAGCTGTGTATCACCACCTTCAATCTCCTGTAAGATTTCGTCCTCTCTGCCCTTGTAGGTAACGGTGATCTTGTTCTGGGTTTCATTAACGCGTTCAGAGTTGTGATCGATAAATACTCTCATGCGATCACCGACCTGCCCGTCCAGATTAACTGCCATTTCCTGTTTGAGTGTGAGTTCTGGAAGCCAGGAGCGTTGTGCTTCGCCAGACAGATTGGAGATAAATGTCTGACTGCCGCCAGCCGTGATTTTGACGTGTCCGCCAACGTCGAGTTTACCGGTCTCGCCCATGAAATCACTGAATCCACCCTTTGGTAATGCAATTTCGAACGTACCAAAAAGTCCTTTGTTTGCATAACCTCCCTGCTGCTGCAGGTCTTTCTTAAGTTCATCGAGCAAAAAAGTGCGGTTCCGTAACGAAATACCATCGCGCAGGTACTGGGACACTGTTTTGACGCTGTCAATACTAATGAACTCGTTGCCGTAGTAGCGCGCGTACATCACAAAGCGACCATCCGCATCAAGGAAAACCCTTGTCTGGTAGGGCGTTGTCAACTGCGCAAAAATGAGGACGGTCAGTATAACATTCATACAAGAGCCCCTATAGCCCCAGCAATTTTTTCTGCGGTAAGTCCAGTGATCTCCAGCAGTTGCTTGCGCGCACCATGTTCGACAAAATGATCCGGCAACCCCAGACAGCGTAGATTCACCGACACGTTTTTCTGCTCACAGTACTCCATGATCGCGCTGCCAAATCCACCGCGGAGGGCATTCTCTTCGACAACGAGAATGTGTTTGACTCTCTGCAACACTTGTTCAAGCATCGTGGAATCGATAGGCTTTACAAAACGTGCATTGATAAGTATGGGACGTATGTTCTTCTTCTTGAGTAAAGAAAGAGCTTTGCGCGACTCTTCAACCATAGAACCTATTGCAAGCACGGCAATACCTTCACCATCGCTGAGCATTTCCCACCTACCCACCGCAATCGGTGCCGGGTCTTCATTCTCAATGACACCACAGGCACCACGAGGATAGCGGATGGCAAAAGGACCGGTGCTGTGCGCGACTGCAGTTTTGAGCAACGCAATGAGCTCCTCACCACTACGCGGGGCGCTGATAATCATGTTCGGTATGCAACGCAAATATGACAAATCAAATGGTCCATGATGGGTTGGTCCATCCTGACCGACCAAGCCGGCGCGGTCGATCGCAAAGACAACAGGAAGTTCCTGTAGGCAGACATCGTGTATGATCTGATCGTACGCACGCTGCAGGAATGTGGAATAAATCGCACACACTGGTTTGTATCCTTGGATGGCAAGCGCTGCGGCCATGGTCACAGCGTGCTGCTCAGTGATACCAACGTCGAAGAACCGGTCAGGAATCTCGTGCCGAAACTTCTCAAGTCCAGTGCCAAGACACATGCCTGCAGTAATCGCGACAATTTTCTTGTTTTCTTTAGCAAGCCGAACAATCGTATCTCCAAAAACCGATGTCCAGGTCATTGTTTTCGCTTTCACGTCACCAGTTTCTTTGCAGTACGGACCAATACCGTGAAAGAGTTCAGGTTTTTTCTCGGCCGTTGGAAATCCCTTCCCTTTCTTGGTCACTACGTGAATGAGACGTGGACCTTTCATGTCTTTTACTCGAGAAAAAGTATCGATGAGCTCACCGAGCTTGTGCCCATTGAGCGGACCGATATATCTAAATCCTAACTCTTCAAAAATGAAGAGCGGCGCATACAGACCTTTGAGGCCCTCCTGAATCCGTTTGGCGATATTTCGAGCCCGGTCTCTGAAGTATGGCGGAAAACGGTCGAAGAACTTCCACAGGTCATCGCGGAATCGGTTGTAGGTGCGCGTTGTTATGATGCGCGTCAAATACTGAGAAAGTGCTCCGACTGTTTCGCCGATTGAACGTTCATTATCATTGACGACAACGATGATATCTTTTTTTAGTTGACCAAGATGATTGAGTGCTTCAAACGCCATGCCGGCACCGAGCGAGCCGTCACCGATCACCGGAACAATATGGAACGTATCACCATTCAAATCTCGGGCAAGCGCAAAACCAGTTGCCGCAGAAAGCGAAGTTGATGAATGACCTGTGTCAAAGACATCATACTTTGATTCCTTTCTCTTGGGAAAACCACTGATCCCCTTGTATGATCGCAGCGTATGAAACTGGTCATAACGCCCGGTAATGAGTTTCTGGGCATAGGTTTGATGACCAACATCCCAGATGATCTTGTCTCTATCGGCGTCAAACGCTGTGTAGAGAGCGAGGGTCAATTCAACAACGCCGAGCGATGGTGCAACGTGACCACCACATTTTGAACACTGGTCAATAATGACGTTGCGAATTTCCTGCGCAATCACCTGCAGTTGTTCAACGGAAAGCTTTTTCAGGTCGTTCGGATTCTTGATTGTCTCTAGCAGTGCCATGGTCAGTACGTCCTCTGTAAGATGAACGCAACGATGTCGCTGAGTACGTTAAATCGCTCACCGAGTGCCGCAAACCGACGCTGTGCCCAGCGTGCATATCGCTGTGCTCTGAAGCGCGCACCATCGAGACCGTAGAGCTCGGGGGCAGTCAGCTTTCCAGCAGTAGAATCCTTGCCGGGTGTTTTACCGAGCATACTCTTTTCGCCGACAACATCCAGTATGTCATCGGTATACTGAAACAGCATGCCCAAATATATGCCGGCACCGAATAGCGCATCGGTTACTTTCTGAGATGCCTGCGCCATGATCGCACCACACTTCAGTGATACGGCAATAAACTTTGCGGTTTTGTTGTAGTGTATGAGTCGCAAGCTGTGTGGTACCCGGAGCTGTTCAGTAATATCAAGAACCTGACCATAGACAATACCATTGGGTCCAACAACTTCACTGAGCGCTTGCACGACCGCATACTTCTCTCTCATCAGATCATTGCTTTGCGTGAAAAGATTAAATGCATACGCATACAAACCGTCGCCAGAGAGGATTGCCATTGCCTCTCCAAACTTCTTGTGTGCTGAGAGTTTACCTCTTCGCAAATCATCATTGTCCATCGACGGGAGATCATCGTGTATGAGTGAGTAGGTGTGGATCAGTTCAAGGCCACAGGCAACGGGCATGATGACGTCAAGAGAGCTTCCGCCACACGCCTCAAAGCTTGCAATCGCAAGTATTGGCCTGATACGTTTTCCGCCAGCTACGGAATAGTGCATAATGCGGAAAAGTTCATTCCCGTCAGCGAAGTATTTGTCAAGGGCAGTATCGATACGTGCCTTTTGATCCGCTAGATATTTCGCAATACTATTACCTTTCATAATCTGTACGTGTCTTGACAGGTACTATGTCATTGATTGTACTGCGGGACCGCAGACCACGGGTTGCAGCTGTAAGTATCCTAAGGAACATCAAACCTTGTAGTCGTCGCTAAAGACCTCCATGTACATAGGTTATTATATAGAATAATGATAACCCGTCAAGGGCAACGTCGCCGATTACCATGATATTTCATATGCTCAGCGTGCGGTAACTCATGTGCTGCAACTATCGCTACCGCGACTGCAATCATACCGGCCTCCTCCAATATCTGCCTATTCAACCACTGCGTATATGTTGACTCATCGTGAGAGTGTGCTATAATTGAAAAATGACCATGAGTACATCACGTGTTCGAAGACGGAACACCACGTCTGTGCACTACATCAACGTCTTGTACTCAACAAGCACACACTGGATCGTGATTGTTGCCGGCATTGTGTTGAGAATTGCACAGTTTCTCTACAACCGGTCACTCACTGAAGGCGAGGCAGCACTTGCTCTCAATATTGTCGAGCGTTCGTATCTCGATTTACTCAAACCCCTTGACTACTTTCAGGCAGCGCCGGTTGGCTTTCTGTTTGTTCAAAGATGTGCTGTGAATACCTTTGGCACAGCCGAGTATGCGTTACGTCTTTTTCCGCTTGTTACTGGCATCATTGCGCTTTTTTTCTTCTATCACTGTGCAAAACGAATACTCACAAAAGAAGCCATTCCCATAGCGCTTATTTTGTTTGCGGTTGGCGACCACCTCATTTATTTCTCATCTGAAGTCAAACAGTACTCGAGTGATGTTCTCTGTGTTTTGCTCATAGTAACATTGTTTGTCGTTCTTCAGAAGAACAAACCGGCACTGTACTATCTTACCTATGGCCTTGTCGGTGCAGTCGTCATCTGGTTTTCACACCCTGCGATCTTTGTTTTCATCGCTGGTGCTGTTGTTCTTTTGTTCAGTTTGATCTATCACAAAAATTTTGCCGCGCTTCTACTACTGTGCTGCGGCGCCGTCGTTGCGATAGCGAGCTTCACTACCAACTATCTGGTTTCACTCGCGCCGCTCAGCAGAACCACGGTACTCCTGGAAACGTGGCATAAGAGCTTTGCTCCCTTTCCTCCAACCTCACTTCCCGATGTTTACTGGTATGTGTATGTTTTCCTCCGTATGTTTACATTTCCAGTTGGACTCTCTCAGTATGAGCTGCTGCTCGGGGTCGTGGCATTTGTCTTCGGAGCCACCTACATGTATCGTCTCGAACAGAAAATCATCACTGCGTTCATTCTTTCAATACTCATTACGCTATTTGCATCGGCACTACGGCTCTACCCGTTTGAAGGACGGCTGCTGCTTTTTCTCACACCCATTATTATACTTCTCGTCGCCCAAGGCATCGCCTTTATTCAATCAAAGGCATCAATTGGTTCACCAGTGGTCGGTATTGCCCTCGTTCTCATCGTGCTTGTACATCCTATCCTCCGTGCTGGTTATCATGTTGTAAGACCCCGTGCGCCAGAAGAACTTAGACCGGTTGTTGAATACGTTGATGCGAACTATCGCGAAGGTGATGTCTTATATATCTACTATGCCTCGTTCAATGCCTATCAGTACTATGCCTATCGCTTTGGCTATAAACATAGTCATTTCGTTGGCGTTGAATCCCGTGACAACTGGCAACAGTACTACTATGATTTGGAAAAAATGAAAGGGAATCAGAGAGTCTGGGTCATTATGTCGCACATTGCGGCGTGGCACGGCGTTGACGAAGAAAAACTCTTTGTGTCATACCTGGACATGTTAGGAAAACAAAAAGACGTCCTGCGAGTATCCGGTGCGGCCGCCTACCTGTATGATCTAAAGAATTAAGTTTTCCAGCCAATTCGTCTGTATTCATCGTATATTTTCTCAATAATCCGACGCGGATGGGGAAAATCATGGACCCACGCGAGACCCTGCTCACGTTTCTGGCGACGCAATTCCTCGTTTGTCAACAGTTGGTAGAGAATATCTTCAAAATTGTTCTTGGTCGCATTCACAAACGGATGACCGGGTAGTAAGCCTTCATACTCGGCAGGGATTTCTGTGATTGTCGGTATACCGAGTGCCAGAAATTCAAGTCCACTCCGTCCATAGCCAGTGCCAGCGTAGTTACCGATCTGATCAATACCGATGTCACAGGTTTTCTTGAGCTCCATGCACTTTGTGTGCGCTACGTTTTCAATGAGGAGAAATTCAAATCTCGCTCGTTTCTGCAGACGCTCAACCGCAGCAATGATATCTGCGGTACCTTTTGCTGTTCTGCGCGTGGGCGAGTGACCGACCCGCAGTACACGATTCTCCGTTTGACGTGGCGTCACTCTATCGGCTTCATAGGGGATCGGTACGAACACCAGTGACGAATCAATTTTCGTATGGTCGAGCTCGGACGTGAAACGGATATCGGCGTACTCCTTGAGAAAGGGATTCATCCCCCACTTGCGGAGATCGCTTCCAAAGAAGTGAGTAACAATACGCTTGTGCTGTAATTTCTTCAAAATGCGTTCTCCGTAGATGAATGGAACATCACCATCAAAATGATATACGTCATACATTGCCAAGTCGAACCTACGCCACGCCTTGTGTAATCTATACAACCACACTGTATCACGTGCATGGAGAAAAAGGCGTGACCCCACACGTTCTCCTTTTGTTCGTAATCGCAACTCGTGCTCACCGACATTGACGTTCACTCGACCGGTCATCGAACGGAGCTGACGTATGAAAGCCGAGTTTAGTAGTGGATAGTTAAGCATAATGCCATTGGGAAAACCGAGTGAGGACGGGGTCATGGTCACGAGTGTGCCCTCATCACCGAAGAGACGGTGGCTTCTGCACAGAAGACCTGGCACATCTTGAAAATTTTCAAACGTAACATGCAGAATGCGCATTATGACCCCTCTCCTAAGCGCCGATACTGAAGGCAAGATGGTTCCAACCAATGCACGCACATCGCTCTAACGACGTCCACGTGCGAAGTATCTGCATTTGATGCCGGTCTTGACCAGCTGCATCAATTTCTTCAGTTTCTCCGGGTCGGTCACTTTTCTCATGCCTCTTCTGATACCAGTCCATCCCGCAAACCGTTTGCTGTAAATCCGCAGGGCAATTTCTTCGAGTTCAGCATAACCGAGTTGTGGCTGAATCAACAGCGGAACGCTACGTGCTTGGAGAATACCTGCGAGCCGTGGTTCATCATACGGCAGGCTCCATCGGAAATTCGCTGGAAGCAGGCCATGCATACGTGCGTACTCCTCAAGATAGGTACCGGGGTATATCCGTATACCAGCGCCGCTCGCTACGGTTGTAATATTGTTTTCATGTCTTGCGATAAAGTCAAATGTTTGCTGTACATCATCCATAGTCTCACCAATGTGGCCGTACGAGAAGAATATTTTCGTCTTGACACCTACCTTTTTGCACAGCTCAATCAATGCGTGCGCCTGTTTGACCGTGAAACCCTTACCCATAGTGTTGAGGACTTTTTCACTCGCCGATTCAATACCGAAATTCACGTAGTAGCAGCCAGCATCTCTCATCTGCGTAAGTAGCGGTTCATCAACTGTACCAACACGGATCTCGCACTCCCACGGAAATGCTCTCTGCCGCCGCATGACCTCGGCACAGAATGCAGACACGTGATCCCGCTTCATTGTGAACGTGCTATCAAAGATTTTGACGCCTTGAAAACCGTATGTATCAAGCAAAAATTCAAGTTCATCGAGTACGCGTGCCGCCGAGTGCGTTGTCACCCGGTAGTCAAACATTCTACTTGCTGAACAAAACACGCACCGTGCCTGGCACCCCCGAGAGGTAATCAGGGATATCCCCTTCTTGTTCACAAACTCCATGTTGAGCGCGTACTCCTCCATATTGAGTAGATGAAAGGCCGGTTTTGGCAGACTGTCCAAATCCTGGATCCGCTCGGCCGGTTCTGTCTCTCGCACTTCGTCTCCGTCACGGTACGCAATCCCCGGCACGGTCGCAAGAGGGTGCCGATGCCTCGCCGCATTGATAAGCGAAACCATTGTCTGTTCACCTTCTCCTCTTACCACAAAATCAATGGCGCGCACTGTTTGGAGCGTATCAACCGACGTGAACGTCGCATGCACACCACCATATATAGTGATAATCTCTCGATTATACTCCTTTGCTTCCTGTGCCAGTCTGAAACTCTCAAAGCGGGTGTGTGTGGTGCCCGAAATACCGAGGAACTGAGGCTGCAGTTTTTCGAGCCATTTTGTCAGCGGTGTATTATCTACGTCGAAATCAACGACTCTTACTGAATGCCCGTGTTTTTCAAGATTTGCAGCAATGTACGCTAAGCCGAGCGGCGGCATTCTTTCAAAAAAACCACCTGTCTCTCTTGGGTTTACGAGGAGAACATCAATCATGAAAACCTTAGATATGGCTATTTGCTGAATGTGCGTTCGAGTGCCTCATCGAGCGGCGTGGCTGTGAAACCCAGTTCTTTGTTTGCCTTCGTACTATTGCCGGTCAATTTAAGATTGCCAAAATGTACCTTTTTTGGCGAAGAGCCGCATAGTGATTTCATCTTATTAACGAGTTCCTCGACCTCAATTGCCTCACCACAGATATTGTACGTGTCGTTTTCTTTTGCATCGCGCATCCGTAGCAATGGTCCAATGAGGTCATCTGCATATGTTATACTAATAGTCTTGTATTCAGTTTCAATAGTACCGCCTGATTTGATCAATTGGAAAAGATGTGCGACATAGCCATCGACATCCTCTCCAAACGGAAAGAAAACCCGCGCAACATCAATATTCAGTACTTTGTGGAAGTACTTAAAGAGTATTTCAGTCTCAAACTTGGTTGTTGCGTAAAAACTATGTGGGTCATGAGGAGCTTTTTCATCAACGTACTTCCCCTTTCCGTAGATCTCACCACTGGAGAGAAAGATAAATCTCGCTACACCTGCTTTGCGTGCCCACTCGAGTAGCGACAGGGTTGCAGTCGGATTGGATTTGAACAGCCTCGTAAATGGTCCACTGTACAACTCATGGAGGTGGTAGACATATTTCACTTTCTTGGGCAATGTCTTATCAAGATACACGTCACGGTCAAATTGAATGAACCCGTACTTCAGATTGCTCTTCCCGAGAAAGGACATCGGTACATTTTTCGGTGACGGGAAAATCGTATAAACTGATTCACCTTTTTTCAGTAACTCACGAATCAATTTTTCACCGGGACCGAATGGAGATGTAACAAGATTTGTCATTTCCACGGATGATTATATAACATATTCCAAAGACAGTCAATTGCAAATGTGATGTGAGTGCTCAGTACGCACTCGTCAAAATAATGCGGTTGTCAATTGAGATGGTATGTGACTATTTTTTCAATAGAAGATTGAGAATGAACGTGAGTACCAATGATACTATGATACTCGTCACGATGGGAAAAACAAAAACCCAATGCTTATTTTTGATGACGATATCACCGGGGAGCCGACCGAGGGGCACTTTTGGAAAAAGCAGCAGAATAGTGCCCACGAGTACAAAAATGACACCGAAGATTATAAAGAAACGTGCAATGCTTTGCATGGCTTCTAAGCGGATATCAGCACATCAGGATATCAGGACATCAGATAATTTGCTCTCTGATAGCCTGATAATCTGATCATCTGGTATCCTGGTACTCTGGCACACCGAAACTCCCTAGCTTTTCGGTTTGTCTGGTGGTTTCGGTTTTTCCGGAGCCTTCTGTAGGTCTTGCTTCTTTTGTTCTCTCTTCTCAGGCAGATTTGCTCTTTTGTAGTCGGTCACGTAGAATCCACTGCCTTTGAAAATGAGTCCAGCACCGCCAGTAATAAGACGCCTGAGCTGTCCTTCGCACTTTGGACATCTCTTGAGGGGTGCTTCACTGATGTGCTGGAATTCTTCGAACCTGTACTTACACTTGATACATTCGTATTCGTAGGTAGGCATCTTGCTAACCGGACAATGAAAGGCAATTCATGGCAAGGGCATCATGGCCACAGGGTAAGGAAACTGGATGCCAGCCTCCCCACCCTGGCCCTGACACTATTCTTTAGTATCCACCGTAGCCGCCACCGGGTGGCATTGGTGGTGCTTTTTCTTCTTCTGCTTTCTCAACGACGACCGCTTCGGTTGTCACGAGCAGTGACGCAATGCTTGCTGCGTTCTGTAGGGCAGTCCGCGTCACTTTTGTCGGATCAATAATGCCGGCTGCAGTCATATCCTCGTACTTCTCGTTCATGACGTTAAAGCCGACCTTGGTTTCCTTTTCCTTGACCTGCCCAACAACAACCGAGCCTTCGTGACCAGCATTTTCAGCTAGTTGTCGTGTTGGTTCTTCAAGAGCGCGTTTCACAATGTTCACACCAATCTGCTGATCACCCTCGAGCTTCATCTTTTCAAGATCGGATAGTGTGCGTATAATGGCAACGCCACCACCCGGCACAATACCTTCTTCAACCGCGGCACGTGTGGCATGTAGTGCATCCTCAACCCGTGCTTTTCTTTCTTTCATCTCAACTTCGGTCGCCGCGCCAACATTCAAGACCGCCACACCGCCAGCAAGCTTTGCGAGTCTCTCCTGGAGCTTCTCTTTGTCGTAATCTGATGTTGTCTCATCAATCTCGGTTTTAATCCGACCGATACGTGCTTGAATATCGGGTTTCTTTCCTGCGCCCTCGACAATCGTCGTGTTTTCTTTGTCAATCGTAATCCGCTTTGCCTTGCCAAGGTCAGCAAGCTGAACATTCTCCAGTTTCAGTCCGATATCTTCGCTGATGAGCTTGCCACCGGTGAGAACAGCGATGTCCTCAAGCATTGCCCGGCGCCGATCACCGTATCCTGGTGCCTTGACTGCGGCAACTTGCAGCGTACCTCTGATTTTATTGACAACAAGTGTTGCGAGCGCTTCACCTTCTACCTCTTCACAAATAATTAAAAGTGGCTTACCCTTCTGTGCGATCTTCTCGAGAAGGGGTAGCAGGTCTTTCATCGCGCTGATTTTCTTCTCATACAACAAGATGTTAGCCTCTTCGAGTACACATTCCATACGGTCTGGATTCGTGATGAAATACGGTGAAAGGTACCCGCGGTCAAACTGCATACCTTCGACAACATCGAGCGTTGTCTCCATGCCTTTGGCTTCTTCAACAGTAATCACGCCATCCTTGCCAACTTTCTCCATCGCATCGGCAATGAGATTGCCGATTGCCTCGTCATTGTTTGCGGAAATCGCGGCCACCTGTGCAATCTCAGTTCTGCCCTTTACCTGTGTTGACAGCTTCTTGAGTCCTTCAACCACTGTCACCACTGCCTTATCAATACCCTTCTTCACTTCCATGGCGTTCGCACCAGCAGTCACGGTCTTCAAACCCTCACGGTAGATCGCCTCGGCGAGTATTGTTGCGGTCGTCGTACCATCACCAGCAACGTCCGATGTCTTGGATGCAACCTCTTTGACCATCTGCGCGCCCATATTCTCGAATTTGTCCTCAAGGTCAATCTCTTTTGCCACGGTGACACCATCTTTGGTTATTGTCGGTGCACCGAATTTTTTCTCCAATACAACGTTTCTTCCCTTCGGACCTAAGGTTACCTTAACCGCATCAGAAAGTATTTGCACACCTTTCAGTATTGCCCTTCTGGCATCTTCGTTGAACTTAATCTCTTTTGCAGCCATATCTCTTTCTCCTTCTCTTATTTCTCTTCTTCAAGGATACCCAGAACATCATCTTCACGAATAATGAGGTACTCCTGGTCTGCGAGTTTGATTTCGTTACCTGAATACTTGCCGAATAGAATCATGTCACCTTGCTTAACAACGAGTGGAGTTTTGTTTCCTTTGTCATCAATACGGCCATCGCCAACCGCAATCACTTTGCCCTGCTGGGGCTTTTCTTTTGCTGTATCGGGAATAATAATGCCGCCCTTCTTTACCTCAACGTCAACTCTCTCAACAAGAATATGATCATGCAGGGGCTTTATTTTCATTTTACCTCCTTCTTTTCTCTATGCCAGAAAACTCTGGCCAACTTCTGTTCGTCGGAGAATTTGTATTGAACATCTCCTCCATACGAATTGTAGAGCATCCGACCAAGATGCACTGCGAGATTCTCTGATGTCGTCTCGATTCTGATACCATCTTTGTCTTCAACAATACCCATAATCCGGTCAAGTGGATTCGGGCCGATTTCTTTTTTCTCCTCGTTTCTCAGCATATTGACAATCTCTTCACGCCTCTGCCTGAAGAAATCGCCACGTATATACACAATCCCCATCACATAGTGATCTTCCTCTTTACGGCATGCTGGGCACTTGTGTCGCTCCACTGCCAGTTTTGGATCAAAATTGGGGATTCGCTGCCAGCGCCGCTTTTTATAGACAAGGCCACAACGCGGGCATAAGGTCGGTTCTTTATAGCTCCTTCTCGTTAGGTATGGATCTTCGAGATGGGATCGTAACCCTCCTCTAATACCCCTGTGTCCTTTTGGCATTGCTCATCTCCTTTCAATAGTCATTTTATTACGCTCAATAACCAAAAGACGCACAATCGCATGGGCGAAACCCGACTTGAACGGGTGACCTTCTGCTTGTAAGGCAGACGCTCTCGCCAACTGAGCTATTCGCCCTGTTAGACAGTAATTATAGCCGAAAGTTTAGCTTTGTCAATAAAATCGAGCATAATTGGAAGGAAGCGAAAGTATGAGGTCTATGCAATGGTATATGCTCGGCCGTGTTTTCGAATAAGTTGTTCCTTTTCAAGCTGAGCCAGAATGCCCTCTAACCGGCTCCGTGAAACCGAGGCAGATCGTGCAAGCCGTGTCCGAGAAACACGCTGCTCGCTTACGAGCATTCGTAGAATCATACCCCGGATCTGCCGATCTGAGCCTTCGAACCGACTCTGGCGTGCGTGGTGAGCGCTGCGCCAGTTTGGATTGCCATACTGCTTCTTAAGCATAGCGCCCAGGTCCATGAGCGCATAGTACCAAACACGTGGGTTGGCTCTATCCATAGTCTTCTCGACGAAGGGCAGGATTTCAGCATCAGTCACGTTTTGTTGGTTCTTGAAAAAGAAATGCAGGAATACGGTACGAATATTCGTCTCAATAAATACAACCGGACGGTTGAATGCATAGGCAAGAACCGCTCCGGCGGTTGCCCTGCCAACACCGGGCAGGATAATCAGCTTCTCAATGTCGCGGGGTAACCGGTCGTGCCACTGCCTCGTAACGAGCTGCGCTGCTTGCCTGAGATGCACTGCGCGTCGGTTATAGCCTAAACCTTGCCAGGTCCGAAGAACACTGCGTAGAGAAGCACGCGCAAGCGCTTTGAAGTTAGGAAACCGATTGAGAAACAATGAATACTTGTCCATAACACGCTCGACCTGCGTTTGCTGAAGCATAACCTCGGAAACAAGAATATGGTACGGTTTCTTTGTCCTGCGCCACGGCAACTTTCTTCCATGGTTCTCATAGTAGCCGTGGACAACGCTGTGAAAGAGCCTGATCGTTCTCACATTCAGACCATTACGCACGAACGCACGCTCAAACCGCGCGACGAGACACTCCCACGCCGCGTCCTGGGGTTTCTGAGAAGTGCTCTCTTCCCTTCTCCGCCTCATCACTTACTTGGACACCCCCTTGCACGCCAACGTAAACTACCGGGGACGGTGCATATCAATACTTCGATTTCTTTGATTTGACATTTTGACATCTGTCTGTGGGGTCAGAGCGCATTTCTTTGGTCTCATTGGTCGGATTGTCCTATCGTCCAATTGTCATATGGCCCGATGATTCGACTATCCGATTATGCAACTATGAGTAGATGCCTGACTCATCAGGGCGATGCTCGATAAATCGAGCAACTACAGCTTGGGTGTCACAGTAGTCTTCCGATTTATCGGAAAGGTTAGCCATGAGATGCTCGATAAATCGAGCAACTACAGATCAGGTGTCACGGTAGTCTTCCGATTTATCGGAAAGGATAGTCATTAGATGCTCGATACATCGAGCAACTACAGATCAGGTGTCACGGTAGTCTTCCGATTTATCGGAAAGGATAGCCATGAGATGCTCGATAAATCGAGCAACTACAGATCAGGTGTCACGGTAGTCTTCCGATTCATCGGAAAGGATAGTCATTAGATGCTCGATACATCGAGCAACTACAGGTGTGAGAAGCGACACCGGGGACTATTCGACGATGAGAACAACGTGTTCAACAATTCCAATTATCCAACTATCTAACAATACAACCTTGCAGCTATTGACTTTCCTCAACAGGAGGGTATAATTGAAGTCTTTTATTCATGAAAGGAGACTCTGCTATGCGTCGTGTGATTATCATGGGAGCAGCTGGACGTGACTTCCATAATTTCAATATTTTCTTTCGCACCAACCCGCGCTTCAAGGTTGTGTGTTTTACTGCGACACAAATCCCAAATATTACCGGCAGAAGATATCCTACGGAGCTAGCAGGAAAACAGTATCCCCGCGGGATACCGATATATCCGGAAAACAAACTAACTGAATTGATACACAAACATCATATTGATGTTGTCGTGTTTTCATACTCTGACATTTCCCACAACTATGTCATGCATAAGGCGTCGGAAGTAATTGCCGCTAGCGCCGATTTCTGGCTGCTCGGCCCTCACACGTCTATGCTCACATCCAGAAAAAAAATCATATCGGTCTGTGCTTCGAGAACGGGCGCCGGCAAAAGCCAGACATCACGCTACCTGTGTGATATACTCAAGGCAAACGGAATCAGATTTTCTGCTGTACGGCATCCCATGCCGTACGGTGACCTCAGGAAACAAATCGTCCAGAAATTCTCGACCTTGAGAGATTTGGATAAGCACAAATGCACCATTGAAGAACGTGAGGAATACGCGCCACACATACGGAGAGGTAACACTGTTTTTGCCGGTGTCGACTACGGTCGCATTTTGAGACAGGCAGAAAAAATATCAGATGTTATCGTCTGGGACGGCGGCAACAATGATCTGCCTTTTTACAAACCCGATCTTCACATTGTCGTCACTGATCCGTTCCGAGTTGGAGACGAAAGTACGTATCATCCTGGTGAAGCAAATGTCCGATATGCTGATGTCGTTATGATCAACAAAGTTGACACGGCGCCACGAAAAAATATCGCGGAACTCAAGAAAAATATAAAACAGCTGAACAAAAATGCAGTCGTTATTGAAGCTACTTCACCAACGTCGGTGGACGATCCTTCACTCATCAAAAACAAGAAAGTCATCGTTGTTGAAGACGGTCCGACGGTGACCCATGGCGGCATGTCATTTGGCGCTGGTGTTGTTACGGCAAAACGGTACCGTGCCCGAATCATTGATCCACGACCACACGTGATCGGCTCGATCAAGAAGGCGTACGTCAAATACCCCCATTTGGACAAGGTTGTCCCAGCACTCGGTTACGGTGCTCACCAGATCAAAGAACTCGAGAAAAGTCTGAACCGAGCGCCGGTTGATGCCATTGTCATGGCGACACCGGTTGACTTAAGAAAATTCATGAAACTGAATAAACCTGTGGCACAGGTTGTCTATGAATTGAAAGAAAAATCAGGATCCGAACTCGAAAAATTAATAGAAAAATTCATCGTGCAGAGAAAGCGAAAATGATCTTTCGCGTGCGCACACTCTGCAAGCGCTGGAAAGGAGCATTACGATGGCAAAAAAGTTAGTCTACAGTTTTGGTGGCACAAAAGCACAGGGCTCAGCAAAAATGAAGAACCTCCTCGGAGGAAAAGGTGCGAATCTTGCTGAAATGACCAATCTCGGGATTCCCGTGCCACCTGGTTTCACTATCACCACAGAGGTGTGTAACGACTACTATAAAAACAAGAAGAGACTGCCACAGCAGCTTAAAATTGAGGTCAAGAAGGCACTGGAACGTGTTGAAAAAATCATGGAACGTCGATTCGGTGATTCCCACAACCCGCTCCTCATCTCAGTACGGTCTGGCGCGCGGCAATCAATGCCCGGCATGATGGAAACTGTTTTGAACATCGGTCTCACAACAAAAACCATCCCCGGACTGATTAGCGCAAGTGGCGATGAACGTTTCGTATACGATGCCTACCGCCGACTCATCACAATGTATGCTGATGTGGTAATGGAGAAAGCAGCCGGCATTGAACCAAAAGATGACGAATCAGGCATTCGCCGACAGCTCGAGAGAATAATGGACAGGATCAAGAAACAGAAGGGCTACAAAAGTGATGTTGACCTCACGGCGCGTGACCTCAAAAAGCTCTGCAGTAGCTACAAGGCAAAAATCAAAGAGGTTCTGAAAAAGGACTTCCCTGACGACCACAATGAGCAATTGTGGGGTGGCATTGGCGCAGTCTTCGCTTCGTGGAACGGCAGTCGGGCGGTGAAATACCGACGCATCGAGGGCATTCCTGACGAGTGGGGAACTGCCGTCAATGTGCAGACAATGGTGTTCGGCAACATGGGTCATGATTCTGCAACTGGCGTCGGGTTCACCCGCAATCCTGGCAACGGTGAGAACGAATTCTATGGTGAGTACCTCATGAATGCCCAGGGTGAGGATGTCGTTGCCGGCATTCGCACGCCGGCACCGATCAATGAATACTCACGGTCAGAGCAGAACAAGAAGCTTATTACCCTTGAAACCGCAATGCCAAAGATCTACAAACAGCTCGACACGTACCAGAAGAAACTGGAAAAGCATTACAGAGATATGCAGGACATTGAGTTTACAATAGAAAATGGAACACTATATATGTTGCAGACACGTGTTGGTAAGCGAAATGGGCCAGCGGCGGTCAGAATGGCAGTAGATATGCTCAAGGAGCGACTAATATCAAGGCAGGATGCAGTGATGCGGGTCACGCCGCAGCAACTCAATGAGTTACTGCATCCAATGGTCGATCCGCAGGCAGAGCTGGCGACAAAACCGATTGCCAGCGGACTTCCAGCTGGACCTGGTGGTGCCACCGGACAGATCGTTTTCTCATCAAAGGATGCGGTTGAATGGACAAAGCAGGGCAAGCAGGTGATCCTCGTACGCGAAGAAACAAATCCCGAGGACGTGGACGGCATGCGATCAGCACAGGCAATTCTGACTGCGCGCGGTGGTATGACATCACATGCAGCACTCGTTGCCCGCGGTTGGGGTAAATGCTGTATTGTTGGATGCGGAGCACTATCGATCAACTACAACAAGAGACTAATGAACATTGATGGAACGAGCTTCAATGAAGGTGATTGGATTACGCTCAACGGCACACAGGGAAATGTGTACAAGGGGCAACTACCCATGATGGAATCGAGTGAGGAAAATGTCTTACTCCAGCAATTTCTCAAACTGTGCGACAAGCTCAGAAAACTGGGTGTCCGTGCGAATGCCGATACACCAGCTGATGCAAAACGAGCACGACAGTTTGGCGCGCAAGGCATTGGTCTCATGAGAACTGAGCATATGTTCTATGGTAAGGGTTCAGACGAACCACTATTTTGCCTGCGTAAGATGATTATGTCAAAGACGCAGGAAGAACGCAAACAGGCACTCGACGAGCTCTATCCCTACGTCAAGAAAGACATCAAGGGTGTGTTGGACGCCATGGACGGTCTTCCCGTTGTAATGCGTCTGCTTGATCCACCGCTTCATGAATTTGTACCGCGAGAAATGGCAAAGCTCGAGCAACTTGCCCGTGATCTGAACATCTCAATGGAAGAACTGAACCACCGCGCAGATGCGCTCCATGAATCCAATCCCATGATGGGACATCGCGGCGTACGGCTTGGCATCACCTACCCAGAAATCAGCGCGATGCAAATACGGGCGATCTTCGAGGCGGCTGCCGAACTGATCACGGAAGGTAAACACCCATTTCCCGAAATCATGGTCCCGGTTGTTGCCGAAGCCAAAGAACTGGAAGCGCAAAAAGAACTTGTCGCTCACATTTACAAAGAGGTGTGTGCCAAGTACAACCTCAAGAAAATAAGACACCTCTATGGCACAATGATAGAAATTCCACGGGCGTGCCTCGTCGCTGACAAAATCGCTGAGACCGTTCAATTCTTCTCTTACGGCACCAACGACCTAACCCAGATGGGTTTCGGATTCTCCCGTGATGATATTGGTAGTTTCTTACCAGATTACATCAAGAAAGGACTACTCCCGAGAGATCCTTTTCAGAGTATTGATCAACCAGGTATTGGTGAACTGATAAAGATCGGCATTGAAAGGGGACGCAGTACCAATTCGAAACTCGAAATTGGCATTTGTGGCGAGCACGGCGGTGAACCCACATCCGTGCACTTCTGCCACCACGTTGGGATGGATTATGTATCATGTTCCCCGTTCCGCGTACCGATTGCCCGGCTTGCTGCTGCACAGGCGGCGCTGGAAAAGAAGAAGAAAAAGAGATAGCGATTAGTAAATTGAAAATTGTGGTTGGTGAATAGTCAAAAACGTTTTCGTACTACTCGTACTGCTTGAGAGCCAGAGTATTTTATTTGAGCTTAGTCTTTCTCGGTGAGTTTCTTCTTGAGTTCACCGAGTAGCTGTATTGCCTCATCGATCTTGCCCTGATCGATGAGCGTGGTAATGCGCATCTTATACTCAACTTTGATGTTTGCATCACTGTCCGCACCGAGGCTATCCAGTTCGAATTCATGCATACCCGATGTTCTGAATTCCCTGATCGGTTTCTCAAGTTCAGAAACGTCGTTAACCTCTTCATCGTCGCTCGCTTTCTGTGAAGGTGAGAGCTCGCGTACCTCGATATCACTTGAGGACTCCTGCACAACATCTTGAGGTTTTTCTTTCGCCGTCTTCTTTTTAATCAGTGCATCGAGCACCGACTGATCCTTTTTTTCCTTCTTCAATCTATCAAGTATACCCATGCCGTTGCCTCTCTTTCTGGAAACTACTACCCGCCGATCTTACCTTCTTTGTAGAGTTTAACAGCTTCGTACGCATCTCGATTCGCGGGATCGATTTCCAGCGCACGTTCGAACGCCTTTATCGCCTCATCAAAATTCTCCAGATCAATGAGCGCCTTACCGAGATTTGCATAGGCGCGCGCATAGTTGACATTCTTCTTCACCGCCTCCTGGAACGCAACGACTGCATCGTCAAGCTTCTTCATTTTGAGGTACAAAAGCCCTAAATTGTTGTGTATCTCTGCGAGGTCCGGCTCCATTTTCAAAGCTTCCTTGTAGATTTCTTTGGAATCGTCAAACCGACCCAGTTCAGTAAACAGGAGCCCCTTCAAGTTAAGATATTCTGCGGTTTTTTCAATCTCGAGTGCTTTGTCGATCTCATTCAGAGCAAGTTTGTAGTTACCACGATAAAAGTAGAGGGTTGCGCGGTCAAAATGGTCAAGCCCCTCTTTTTTCTCTCTGATTTTCTGTTCTTCCTGGTAACGTGCGTCTTGTCGATCGAAATAGTCCTTAATGTGTTGAAGTATTGTCTGTGTGTAATCTGCGAGTTTCTCCTGGCGATCGAACGAATTTTTGAACTCCTTCTGTATTTCGGTTGTCATGTCACCGATTCTTGTATTCAAATCCCCGAATTTCTCAGCAAGACTTGCAATATCGGCAAACGTTTTCTCATACTGCTTTTCCAGTGCGCCAATTTCTGTTTTCATTTCCCCGATCAAATCGTGCACTGAATCGTGCACACCGGAACCGACATCCTCCACACCTTTGCGCATGCCCTCGGCAAGACCTGCTATCTTACCAAGTGATTCTACGTAGTTGTTATTGAGATCCCGCATGAGTGCACTCACGGTGCCGAGGTTCTCCGATGACTGCTTGAACAGCTCTTCCAGTTTGGAAACAGCACCCTCTACATTACCTAATCCCACAGTCTGTTTCTCCTTGAGATTAGTGATCGAAGACGTAACGTCAGCAAAATACGCGCCAAGATCATTCTTGAAGCCTTCGATCGTTCCCGCCGTGTGCGACTTGAGATCTGCCATTTCAGCCGTAATGCCACCACCGATATCCCGAAAACCGTTGAGTAATGCCAAAAGATTCTGTTCCTGTGTACTGGCCGTACCGGAAAGTACGGCGCACAGTTCATCAAACTTGGATGATATTCCATTGAGGGCGGAGAGGCTTTCATTCTTCACACCAGCAATCTCTGACTGCACGAGATCATTCATGCTCTTCATTCCAGTAATGAGTGTATCAAGTTGGCTCAGTTTGGTGAGTGCGTCTTGATTCACCTGATTGAGGTTTGATAGCGCTGTCTGATTTGCCTGGCTGAAATCTGACAGTGCTGTTCGATTGGCCGAGAGGTGTCGATCGATCGCAGCCGCTATGGCCTCGGTGCCAGCCGTACTTGCACCGAGGATTGCTTGTTTGAACGCTTCCAGTTGGTCAGCGTAATCTTTTTTAATCATTTCAAATTTTCCACTGACTGTCTCAATCATGCGATCAAAACCGAGCACAATGACTTCATTTTGTTTCTGCAGGAGGTCGAGGCGACCGAGAAGTGCCTCTTGAAGTGCTTGTAGGTTTTTC
>Ga0111198_1010_pt1 | contig 32078 bp, 26 predicted proteins | sample DeeMarSWOR324_28_FD_80370 | JGI IMG/M metagenome (GOLD analysis project Ga0111198, IMG submission 80370) | candidate division WOR_3 bacterium SM23_60
AAGGCTACTGGGACGATACGGCGACCATCATTGTGCCCCAAGTCTCGACGAGCAATGATCCAGTCATAAAAGTGTACAGCCACCGGCAGCCGAGAGGTGCAATGATTGATTCAGTCGGTGTGTATGGTTCTGCGTCGCCATCTTCTGATGAGACCGGTCCGCGTGTATCGCTGTATGATGGCGGTCGGAAACTGACTGATAATGATTGGGTCGAACGGGAATGCACGCTCACCGGCACGGTCGCGGACACGAGCGGCATATACCTGCTTCACCCGACCGAGAGTGCACTCGGTTTCTTTCTCGAAATCAATAGTGCCATAGGTGAGAGAATTGATCTGCGCGATTATTTCAAGTATGATAGAAACTCGCAAACAACTGGTGAATTCGCTGTTCAGATCTTACTACCCGAGGATGAAAACACAGTTGTTGTCAATGTTGCTGACAATGTTGGCAATCAGACAATTGATACACTTCACCTCAATGTTGAGCAGCAGGGCGACATAGCGATTGATAATTTTCTTGTGTATCCCAACCCGCTTAAAGATAGCGGTGGTTTATGGTTCACATTTGACCTGACTAGTCCCGGTACAGCAGTTATCAAGGTTTTCACGATTGCTGGTCGGCGCATCAGGACAATCGAAAATGTCTCATGTCAAGCTGGCTACAATCAAATATACTGGGATGTACGGGATACGTACATGGATGAGATCAGCAACGGTGTATATTTGGTGAAAGTGACCGTGAGCTCAGGTGTGGCACGCGACGAGAGTGTGGAGAGATTCATCATCGCGCGGTAAGAGCAGGAAATCGGGAGACCGGAGTATCAGGGTATCAGGCAAAGGTTAATGTCGAGTAATTTGGAGAGGATATGAATAAATTCATCGAAGGGATAAATTTTAATAGTGATATTGCGAGAATCACACTTCACGGTGTCGTTGACCGTCAGGGTATTGCGGCAGAGGTCTTTGGTGCACTTGGTCAACACGGTCTCAATGTTGAGTTGATTTCGACGACGTCAATAGGCCGTGGCCGTGCAGATATCTCATTTGCCGTACTTGAACCGTATGTTGATAAGGCGTGCAAGGTTATTGAGGCAATGCAGGAAACGTTTAAGACAAAGAAGATCGCCGTCGACAAAAACTGTGCACTCATAACCATATTCGGCCCAATGCTCGCTTCGACACCTGGTATCGCGGGTGCTGTCTTTGCGAAGCTCGCTGATCAGGGCATCAACATCGAGATGATCAGTGCATCACTTTCGTCAGTCAGTATGATCGTACAGAGAGAGAAAGTGGCTAGTGCAGTAAAGGCTATTCAGGATGAGTTTGTGAAGTAGGACGAAACGATGTGGGGGTCCCTCGCTTCAATTCCGGAAACTCGGGGCACTGAATTCTGCAACCAAATCAGAGATTTGGGGAAAGTCATTAGTAAGGAAGCCCTTCGTTTCCTTCCGGAAACTCGGGGCACTGAAGCAACCAAATCAGAGATTTGGGCAGAATTCGTGGAGGAAAAAAATGAAGATACTACAAAAAGTAGCTCTTTTACTGGGCTGTATCACCATTATTCTTGGCGTTATTGCACGTTTGTTCTTTCCTGCAAAGATACTCTTTGCGCTCGGTTCAATAACGTACTTGCGTTTAACAATAGTCATGCTTCTTTTCTCCCTCGCCTTTTATTTCGCGCACAAGGAGTAAAGAGCAGTAGGCAGTAGACAGTAGGCAGTAGGCAGTAGGCAGTAGGCAGTAGACAGTAGACAGGAAGGAAAAGAAACGCTGACTACTAGCTACAGGCTACTGACTACCCCTCCTTGTATTTTCCTCAATTGCCAGGATGACGAGAATGAGGTCAGCACCAGCAAGGAGGCTGAGAAACCACAGTGCGCCAATAATGAGTATGTAAAACGCCATTGCCACACCACCGAGTGGCCCCCAAATGCCTGGTGCACCATAGCGGCTGCTGAATTGGCTCAGTGCAGCGCCACCAACGAGCATGACCAGGAAACCAATGATTGTGAGCACCGCTACAATCCATGCAAATACCTTGAGGATGACCGATATCATTCGCAACGCTTTGAACTTCTGTTCCATGGTGCCTCCTTTGCCTGATTGTAGCGCAAACAAAAAATATGTCAATGTATTAGGCTCTAGGTATCAGGCTTTTGGTGTTAGTTCCTTTTACGAATACGTTCTGACTTTTTCGCTGTGGATAACTTCACCTTCTCTGTAGAAGAAGATATTCTCTCCCCGACGAACGACTTCGGTTGCATCTATTCCACGAGCTTTCAAACGGATCTCAGACAGGACAAAGAGATGTTTTACCTCTCGAGGATAGGCACCAAAACGATCAGTGATTTCCTCTTTGATGGACCGCAGTTCGTGCGGCGATTCAACCGTTAAGAGCCTTTTGTACAACGCGGTTCGTTCATAGGTTTTTGCGATATACGTGCTCGGTATGTAGGCGTCCATTCTCAGATCGAGTAGCGGTTCATGGATAACTTTCGTACCCTGCAACGCGCTTACAGCCTCACGTAAGACTTTGATGTACAGATTGTATCCGATTGCATTGACATGGCCTGACTGCTCTTTCCCCAGAAGATTTCCAACACCGCGAATCTCCATATCGCGTAGAGCGAGCCGGAAACCCGAGCCGAGCGACGCGTACGCAATGAGTGCACTGAGTCTGCGGTGCGCTTCGTCAGTCATCCGCTTATGGACAGGCACAATGAAGAATGCATAGGCCTGGAGATCAGTGCGTCCAACCCTGCCCCTCAGTTGATGCAGGTCGGCAAGACCGAACTGGTACGCGTGGTCAACAATGATGGTGTTGACCCGGGGCATATCCAATCCCGATTCAACAATTGCCGTGGCGAGGAGGAGGTCGTACTTTCCTTGTACAAAATCCACCATTCGCCGGGCGGTGATGTCCTCGCGCATCTGTCCGTGGAGCATACAGATTTTGAGATCGGGAAGGAGCGTACTCAGTTTCGTATGAATAGTGTCGAGTGTTTGAATCCGGTTGTGTACGAAAAATACTTGACCACTGCGTTTGATTTCAGCCGTGATTATTTTTCTAAGTTCCTCTTCCTCGTAGTAGATAATTTTGGTTACGATATCCTTGCGTCCAGGAGGTGGGGTATATATATTGGATACATCTTTGAGTCCAGTTAATCCCATGTACAGTGTACGTGGGATTGGCGTCGCCGACAGATAGAACGTATCAACTCCGGGCGCGATATTTCTTATTTTTTCTTTTTGCACAACACCAAATCGCTGCTCTTCGTCAATAATGAGCAGTCCCAAATCTTTGAAAAATACATCAGGTTGGAGCAATCGGTGCGTACCGATCACGATGTCAACGCGCCCGTTCGCAATGTCCTTAAGTACGGTGCGCAATGCATCCTTTTTTCTGAAGCGTGACACCATCTCGACGCGGACTGGAAATGGTTCCAATCGTCGCACAAATGTACGGTGATGTTGAAATGCGAGCAACGTTGTTGGACAGAGCACCATTGTCTGCTTGCCATCGAGAGCCGCTTTGAAAGCAGCACGAAGTGCAATCTCTGTTTTGCCGTAGCCGACATCACCGCAGATCAATCGTTCAGCAGGTTTTGGTGCCTCCATGTCGTGCTTCACTGCTTTGATTGCATTCATCTGATCTGGTGTCTCTTCATAAGGGAACGAAGCTTCAAGTTCTCGGAGTTCAGATGTGTCCGGTGAAAACTGAAATCCTTTTTCCTGGGAACGTCTCGTATAGAGGTTCAGTAGGTTTATTGCGAGTCTCTCCGTTGCTTTACGGACACGGGACTTCGTTTTGAGCCACACTTCGCTTCCAAGTTTTGAGAGCTTCGGCGGTTTTTCTGTGGTCGCGACGTAGCGTTCCAGCAGATTAACCCGTTCAACGGGCAGGTATACTTTGTCAGTTCCAGCATAGTTTATCTGCAAGCACTCAACAGTACGCTCTTCTACATCGACGTGTACGAGGCCTTTGAATTGACCAATACCATAGTCTGAGTGTACAACGTAATCATCTTCCTTCAATCCCATGAGATCGTCGATAAACAGACCCTTGAAAACTTGTTTTTGTTTTCGTATTCTGCCGAAGATCTCTGTTTCGGTAAGATAAATGATCTTCTTTACTTCATCGATAAAACCGTGTTCGAGGTCGAGTTCGTGGGTCTCAACGTGTCCGAGCACCGCCTGCAGTTTATTCGTCATGTCGGCTGATGATAGCAGAAATACGTAGCGATATGCTGCGCGTCCAAGGTCTTCGCGCAGTCTCTTCAGATCTCCAAAGTAGCTGAAGGCAGGAGCGAAACCGTAATTACGGTCTCCCGTATCTGTGAAGAGTATGTACGGTCGCGCAACGCAAACATCATGGTCAGAGACAACGATTGCATCGTCATGTATAAGTGCGTTTAATGGTTTTGTGTCTTCCGTACGTGCGAGCGTCAAGGTTACCTTCAGTAGTGTTTTGACTGATCGTTGAGTCTGTACATCAAATTTCCTTATTGACGCGACTACATCTCCTTCAAATTCAATTCTGATCGGGTCATGTTCGGGCTCAAACATGTCGAGTATACCGCCACGAACTCCGTATTCTCCTGCGTCCTCAACAATATCCTCGCGTGAATACCCGGTGAAATCGAGCCATCGGACGAGCTCCTCACGATTGATACCGTCACCGCGCGCAATTGAGTATTCTGTAAGCTGCTTCAGTTCGCGGCTTAAGAACTCCTCTGAGGTCACGATGACTTTTGCATCATGGTAGAATAGATAGTCCTCGCTAATGCGTGCGGTTTGTGTAACGACTCGTTTGATTTCGTGATACAACCTGTTGATGTTATTGGGGGTGGTGAGGAACAGAACGTGCGGTATTTTACGTACGAGGGCAGCTACGTAGAGAACAGAGGATGAACCAGCGAGTCCGCCGATTCGTAGCATCTTCTTGTCTCGGACTACCTTCAGTGTACTGTCTACGTCGAAGATGTCGAGGATACGCATTGAGTTTCTGCGTGCTGGCAGGGTCTTATTTGCGAGTTCTTTTGGTTGTGGAGATCGCGACACCGAGCGCGATCGAGTTGAGTTTCGTCTCTGGCGTGTCCGCCCGCGAGAGCATGATCACCGGTCTGCGGGCGCCCGCGACCATGCCAGCAGCCTTGGCTCCAGCAAAGAATATCAATCCCTTTGCCCAGATATTTGCAGCCGAGATTGAAGGCATCAATAAGAAATCTACATCGCCAGCAACACTGCTTTCTATTTTCTTATGGGCAGCTGCTTGTTTTGATACGGCTACATCAAAACCAAACGGACCTTCGATAGTACAATTCGGTATTTTTCCATTCCTATTGAGCTCGGTGATCTTTACCGCATCAACCGTCTCTGGTATGTCTGGGTGAACCGTTTCGCTGGCGGCGATCAGCCCGATCTTTGGCTCAGTGATTCCGAGTGCCCGCATTATCGTTACCGCATTGGTGATAATATCAATGCGTGTTCTGAGATCGAGTTTTGGATTCATACCACCGTCAGACATGAACACAAGTTTGTGATACCCGGGTATTTCGATCACAGCGATATGACTGAGTATCTTGCCTGTCCTCAATCCCCACTCCTTGTTGAGTACTCCTTTGAGAAATGCCGCCGTGCTGATCATTCCTTTCATGAGGAAGTCACCGTCCTTATCCACAAGCGTGACGGCGTGTTTCATAGCCTCCTCACTGCCTACATCATGGACTTCCGCAGCATCGTCTTCAAGCCCGACCGCGTGGGCGCAACGGGCAATCTGTTCGGCATCTCCGACGAGCACCGGGACAATGAGATCGAGCTCGTAGGCCATTTTTATCCCTTCGAGCACTGTTTCATCGTGCGCCATGACCACGACGCAACGCTTCTTGCCTTTCTTACGTGCGTGGTCAATGAGGGTCTGAAAAGATTTCATCTAGATGATTGTCTGCAGGACCTCAACGAGCCTTTTGTTTTGTTGTGGCGTGCCGATGGTAATACGCAGTGAGTGAGGAAAGCCATACTCAAGGACGGTCCTCACGATAATACCCTGTTTCTGCGCCTTCTGGAAAATTTCTTTCGCGTCGCCTTCAAAATGTGTTAGAATGAAATTGCCGTATGTCGGCGTGTACGCTATGCCGAGACGTTTAAATTCTTTATAGAGATATTTTTTCCCTGATTCATTGTTCTCAATGCTCTTCTTTACGAACTCGCTATCATCGAGTGCTGCGACTGCACCGATCTGTGCCACTTGGCTCACATTGAACGGGAGTCGCACTTTCATGAGTGCTGCAATAATCTCTTTGTTGGAGAAACCGTAACCCACCCGCAAACCGGCAAGTCCGTAAATTTTCGAGAATGTATGGAGGATAATGACATTGTCGTATTCGGTCAAGTAGTCCAAGGCATTCGGGTATTCCGGATCCTTGATGTATTCTCGGTACGCCTCATCGATAACGAGGAGCACGTGATTCGGGACATTTTTCACCAGACGATCGAGGTACCCTTTGGTCACTATCGTCCCGGTTGGATTGACCGGATTGTCGATGATAATAATCTTGGTTGTGCTACTGATCGCATCAGTGATACCTTGCACATCTTGATCATAATTCTTAAGTGGTATTGCAACTCGCTTACCCCCAAAGATCTGACTGGCGATTTTGTACATGATGAATGATGGATCACCCATGATGACTTCATCACCAGGATTCACATAGGCTTTGAAGATGAGTTCGATGAGTTCTACAGAACCACTGCCAATAATGATGTTTTCGGTTGCGAGGCCGTATATCTCGCTCATTTTCTTCTTCAAATAGTAGCAGTTGTCATCAGGGTAGAGGTTTACCTCGTTGATTTTTGCCTGCATGGCTTGAACGGCCTTGGGTGATGGTCCGAGCGGGTTCTCATTACTCGCCAGTTTCAGTATTTTTTCTTTTATGCCGAGCTCCCGGACAACTTCTTCGATCGGTTTGCCAGGTTTATAGGGTCGAATATTCTGGACAAAATTACGTAGTTCAATCACAAGAAGAAGTATACTCACAATTTCAGTGAATGCAAGGGGGAATGACCGACGCTCGATGGTTGGATAGTTGGGATGGTTGGATAGTTGGGATGGTTGGATAGTTGGGATGGTTGGATAGTTGGGATAGTTGGAATAGTTGGGATAGTTGGATAGTTGGATAGTTGGGATAGTTGGATGGTTGGGACTAGTGGACCAATAGGATTGTCGCCTTTCGTCATAGTGCTTGCCAAGGTCAGACCTTGACGCTTTACGTCGTTATGGTTATATTCTTGTTATGAAGCACGTGCCTCTGTGTACGTATCTGCTGTTCATAGTGTTGTCGTGCTCAGCCAAGCGAGATGCGCTCTGCAGTGTGCCCGTGCTCACTGACTACCGGCTCCACTATCCAGATAGGGCACTCGAGCGAGGGTTGGAGGGAACGGTTGTGCTACGTCTCCTCGTGAATGCAGAAGGAAAAACAGACGATGTACGGATACATCGGTCTTCAGGTTTCCATCTGCTCGATTCTGCGGCAATAAGAACTGCTGAAACATTCATTTTTGCACCGGCGGTTGTTGATGACAAGCCAACACAATCACACATCATCCTCCCGGTTGAATTCAAACTAACGGGTATGGATTTCGAGACCTGGATAACAGAGGTCGTAGTTCTCCAGGAGAAGATCAGGCGCAGTCAAAGTAGCAAAGACATTGAAGACTTGTACAATCTCTACAAGCGTCTCATCTACTCAATTCGTTACAAAACAGATATGGACGTCAACACGTACATTGAAGATGCAGTAGCGACTGAGACGGCCGAGTTGTGGGAAGGGTATTGGTCGCTGTATCCCGCTGCCGTGCTGCTTTTCATTGATATAATAAAGCGATACCCCGATTCTTTCATGAGTCTCCGGGCACAGGTTGATTTCAAACAGTACATGGAGGACGAAGCGATCAGGATTCATCGGGAACTATCGCAGTCTCATTCATATACAGTCATTAATCGGTTGTACAACGCAATAGGGGATAGATAAGAGGGCATAGTTGACAGAGAAAACACTATCATCTCTCATCTTGCTGACATACTGTCTCCTCTCAACTGTCATCTCTCCACTATATAGTGGACAGAGATGTGAATTTCCTTATAATAGAACGTGCGGGGCTTAGCTGCGTGCCGGTGCGGTACTGGCGCTGATTTCCCTGCAGGATCAGAAGAAAACATATGTTGTTAAAGCAAAAGCGCATCTGTGTGACCGGGGGACGGGGGTTTCTCGGCAGTCACATCATTACTACATTCAAATGTCATGGCTACGCACACCTCTTTTGTGCTGATGTTGATGAATATGATCTTAGGTTACCTGTCGATATCAAGCGTATGTATCACGATATCAAGCCGGATATAGTTATTCACTGTGCTGCGCGTGTCGGTGGTATTGGAGCCAACAGAAAATATCCTGGTGAATTCTTCTACGACAACCTGATAATGGGTGTCAATGTAATGGAGTATGCACGGAGGTCTGGCGTTGAGAAATTCGTCGCAATCGGAACCATCTGTTCCTACCCGAAACATACACCAGTACCATTTCGAGAAGAAAATTTGTGGAACGGCTACCCAGAGGAGACAAACGCGCCGTACGGGCTGGCAAAAAAGATGCTGCTCGTACAGTCGCACGCCTACCGTCAACAGTACGGATTCGATTCAATATATCTCATGCCCGTCAATCTGTATGGTCCGGGGGACAAGTTCGACCCTGAGACTTCTCATGTCATTCCTGCTCTCATTAAGAAATGCCTTGATGCGATTGAGTATGGACAGCACGAGATTGTAGTGTGGGGTACTGGTTCTGCATCGCGCGAATTTCTATACGTTGAGGATTGCGCAGAAGCTGTGGTGCTCGCAACAGAACGGTATAATGGAAGCTCGCCAATAAACATCGGAACGGGATTAGAGATTACTATCAGAGATTTGGTTCAACTTATCATGTCACTAACTGGCTACACCGGTACGATTACGTGGGATACGTCGAAGCCTGATGGTCAGCCTCGGAGAATGCTTGATACTTCAAAGGCTGAAAAAGCATTCGGTTTTAAGGCACAAACGGACTTCAAGATTGGTTTGGAAAAAACAATCTCCTGGTATCGTGAGCATCGGACCGAACGCATTGGTTGACGCATTCTGGCACAGCCATGGCCGCTATCAATCTTCAGTCACAACTTAAACGAAACATCCTTTCCGGCTCAGCCACCGCGGGAATTGGCATACTCGTCAGCATTGTCGCATACCCTGTGTACTTGTATTTTCTTGGTGCTGAACTGTACGGACTGTGGGCGCTGCTCAATGTCGTGATATTCTTCAGTTCGATAGGTAATATTGGTATTGATGAGGCGATCATCAAGTATGTCGCAGAAGAATATGAGAAAAGGAATGTGGTTGCTGTGACTACATACATTTCAACAGGTTTGAATCTGCTCTTCATCAACGGCGCAATCATTATCGTCATACTTAGTTGGCTCGAAAATCACCTGCCGCGCCTTCTTAATCTCGACGCCACTCATGCCGTACTCTTTTTCGAACTCTTTCCCTATATTGTTCTCCTCTCGATATTTGTCCTCATTGTCAAATACATAAATGCCATCCTCAAGGGGCTCGGACGTTTTGACCAGGCGAGCTACATTCTCCTTATCGGCAGAATCAGTGGTGTCGCTTGTGCGATTATCTTTCTCACGTTAGGATATAACATCTGGGCGCTCTACTGGGGGCAGGTGATTTCGTTTGCGCTCGTCCTCACGGTGAGCACTTTTTTCATCATTCGTAAGATCGGACTCTATTACAACCCGGTGAGATACAAAGGACGTTTTCTCACAAACCTGCTCACCTTTGGTGGTACCATGACTGTTTCAAAGGTGCTCGCTATTTTGCTTGAGCCATTTATCAAGATTACCATTACCCGCTACATTGGTCTTGCTGAAGTTGCCTATTTTGAAATAGCTGACAAAATTGTGCGACAGATCAGAAGTCTTTTTGAACACGGTATCAGTGCTGTTATGCCTGAGGTGAGCAGACTGCTTGCTGCTGCGGGCGATGCGACCGCGCGCGTTTTTTCGGTCATGAAGCGGCTGAATAGAATGAACACGTTCGTCGGTGGGTTCCTCTTCCTCATTCTCTTTATTGCTGCGGGTCCGGTCTTGAAGTTGTGGCTCGGTGCTCAGTACCATCAAGCGATTATTGTCGCATTCAGGATCATTCTCGCCGGCTACCTCATTAATCTTCTGTCAGTACCATCATACTATTTTTTCATGGGTGGGGGTAGGGTTGTTTTTTGCTTTCTCAATCACTTTATCCAGGCACTCATCAACGTTGGCCTCATTGTTACTCTCATACTACTGGATGCGGTGACGTTTGGTGGCGTCATGATTGTCTATTCGAGCGCGGTTGCTTTCTCTGCTATCGTACTTATGCTCATGTACTACCGGACCGTGAAACAAACCACGGCTCAATAATGAACATCAAGGATGTACGGAGCGCATTCGACACCGGGAAGGGAGGGTTCTACGCGTTCATGTTCATTACCGCTGTCGTAACTGGAATTATCATCTCGTTCGGCATTTTTACGGCACTGCAGACAGTATCTCTCGCTGCTATCACGTTCGCACTTTTCTTTAGTTACCGTAAACCACATCTTGTGTTCTATTGTGCACTTCCGCTCTTGTTCATACCGCTCTCGCTCGGTACGCTCTTTCACCTTCGAATAACGTGGGCAGCAGAACCACTCATTCTTATTCTCTTTCTCATCATTGTGGTGCGGAATATGCAAAAGAGCGAACGTTCATTTGTTCTTTCACATGAAAATCCATTCTTACTCCTAATTTTTCTGTATATGATTGTGCTCCTCGCTAACTACCTCCGTAATCCACTACCTGCTAGTTCAGCACTCGGCATGGCCGAAGAAATGGGTGGCATACGTTTCTACTATGAGAAAGTGCTCATTTTTTCCCTCAGTCTTTCCGTTGGTTACCTCGCAGAAACGCAGACAGCCTTTCGCCAGAAGTTCATAAACATAGTACTCATCATGGCTTCGGTTGTGACGATTATCGGCTTGCTCATTTTTGTCTGGGAAGCGCTGTACCGTTTCATTGAAAACCTCATCATGACCGACGTTTTCAATAATGCATCCTTGTTGACCGGCCTCTGGACGAAAGCGGTTGATCCTTTTACTGGTGCGTTGAGAAATTCGGTCCTGTGGGTAACGCCGTTTGGCATTCTCTTGCTTCTCGCTGATGTTACATTAATGAACAAGCCGGCAAAAGTAGTACTGCTTGTACTATTTGTTTCCGGTCTTGTATTGAGTGCCACACGCAACTTCTTCTTTGGTATACTGTGTGGACTGCTCGTGTGGGCATTCCTCACGCATAATAAGAAAATGATTATTGTGCTCGTCATGGTCGGAATTGTCGGTTTGCTCTTACCGGGCATCGGCCTTCTAGCCAGGCAGTTCAGGAGAATTCTCTATTTCCCGGCTGACATTGAGCGGTTAACCTCGTTTCGTTATGAGCTTTTTAAGATCTACTGGGAATCCTTCGTTCGCCACCCGTTATTTGGTGTTGGCGTCGGTATGACTGAAATTGGATACGTTCCCGCAGCATCTCCAGAGTATTTTCTCCAGCAAAATCTGCGTTTTGGCGGACACGGTTTTTTCCTCGGTACATTGTACACGCAAGGCATTGTTGGTCTCTTACCATTTGTACTCCTCTATCTATTAACGGCCAGGATTGGGTTTATTCTCTTTAGAAAGGGAAAAGATCATAGTACTAAGGCACTCGGGTTACTCGCCATTATGTTTGTCGCCTACAGTGTTATTCCGTTCTTGGTCGGGGGCAGAGAAACCTACAATCAGTTTTTTGTGATTGTTGGGCTCGTTGGTGGGACGTATGGATACTACAAGAAACAGTCAAGGAAAGACATCTAACCCACTCGTATCGATAATCACACCATCGCTTAATCAGGGTCAGTACATTGAACGCACACTTTTGAGCGTGTTCAATCAGACCTATCCACGCATCGAGTACATCGTTATGGATGGTGGTTCAACCGATGGCACAGAGAGTATTCTCAACCAGTACAGTTCCGACGCCCGGTTGTCATGGTTCTCAGGGGGCGATGAGGGACAGTACGATGCAGTCAACAAAGGATTTCAGCGGGCGCGGGGTGATATTCTCGGATGGATTAATGCGGATGATGTGTATACCGAGGATGCAGTTGAGAAAGTCGTTCGTGTCTTCCAGACAGTGCCCTCAGTGGATATCGTTTACGGACGGTTGTATAGTCTTGTCGAACCGGAGACGTACACCAGAATCCTCTACAGCCGACCGTTCTCATACCGCTGGTTGAGACGATATTGCTTCACGAATCCAAGTGCGACATTCATACGGGCTTCGTTGATTCGGCACGACGGATTCTTAATCGACACGCACGTGCCCACATTCGGTGACTGGGATTGGTTTCTACGTATGGCCGAGGCAAAAAAGCGATTTTACTTTCTCCCGGAAATCATCACCGGTTTCAGGGTACATCCTGCTTCGCGTATCATGCGCATGGATAAGCGCACGATACGCAGAGAACGACGCATGATCAAACAGAAACACGGTATTGCCGTGAGCTACATCAATCTCTGGGTTGACATCATCATTCCGTGGTATGAGCGTCTTCAGAATGCACAGTTGCTTGTCAGAAATCGAGCGTGGCGTGAGATTTTGAAAAGAATATTGAGCGCAACATCGTTCATCTTTGCACAGACGAGAAAAAAAACTGTGTTTTAGTATAGAGTGTGTCCACGATGAATAGAAAAAAAAGAGTTCTACACCTACTATGGTCTGGTCGTGCTGGTGGAGCAGAGCGCTTTGTCCGTGACCTCGTCATGTACGCAGACACAGCACATTTTGAACACACTGTATGCTTTCTGTCTCGTGGTGGTTCATTTGCAGCAGCCATGGAGAAAAACGGTATTAAGACATATTACCTTAATATGAAAACCGGGTTTTCAATTGCCCGTGGCGCCCGGATGCGCAATCTCATCAAGCACATCGCGCCGGACATCATCCAGAGTCACTGCCGGAACTACGTTGCCAATGCGGTCATCGCGATGTTGTCCGCGCCCAAGAAGGTATACTTTGAGCACGGCAGTGACTTGATTGCCAAACATCAGAGCCGGGAAGTTCGTTTTTACAAGAGGTTTAGTCGCTACTACGATGTGATCATGGCGAATTCGCACTACACGCGAGATAGGGTCATTGAGTTGACTCATGTCGATGCGCAGAAGGTTATTGTCTTTTATATCGGGATTGATGCTGCGCGGTACGATCGTACGCGTCGCGATGAAACACTGAGGCAGCGGTTTGGTTTTACTGATCGAGATACAGTCATCGGTACGATTGGCAGGCTCGTTCGGCAAAAAGGTATTGATGATTTTATTCTCGTCGCAACTGAGCTAGCAAAACTCCACCGTGCATGTCGTTTTGTTGTTGTGGGTGAGGGACGCATGCGTGCTGAACTTGAAGAAATGGCAAAAGTCCACCACGTTAATGTTACGTTCCTTGGCGAACAGCTTGATATTCCCTCCATTATCAAAACCTTTGATCTATTCCTCTTCACCCCGAAGTGGGAACCGTTCGGTCTCGTTGTGCTTGAGGCAATGGCTGCTTCAGTTCCCGTGGTCGGGTATTCGTTACCAGGGATGAAGGAGATAGTTGACCGGGGAGGGGGTGTCTTGATTGCAGAGCGTGAACCGCGTCTTCTCGCACGCACCGCGATGGATATTTTGACCAATCAAGAACAGTATCGCAGACTGCAAAATGCAGGCCGGACAAATGTACGAACAAATTTCGACATACGGACACGCGTGAGGGATCTGGAGTCTCTCTATACGAGGCTCCTGACAACAACGTGAAGATTCTGCTCATCAACAAGTTTCTCTATCCGCGTGGCGGCGACGCACTGTGTACGCTCGATACGGGTAGGTTGCTTGCCCGCAAAGGTCATGAGGTTTTTTACTGGGGCATGTCGCATCCATCTAACCCGTCCTATCGCAATAGTGACCTGTACGTGACCCATGTTGATTACAATCGTGCATTGGGATTTGGTCCGCGTTTGCGAATAGCACATGATGTACTGTATTCACATGAAGCACAGCGTAAGATTGAAGAACTGATACGACGCGAAAAACCTGATATTGCTCATATTCACAACATTGCCCATCAGATATCACCTTCCATCCTGCCGGTCTTGCATCACCACCAGATTCCGATTGTGATGACACTACATGACTACAAAATGGTGTGCGCATCGTATTTGCTCATGGCTCATGGAGAAATCTGTGAGGCATGCGCCAATGGGAGATATCACAAATGCTTTCAAAAACAGTGTGTAAAGAATTCGTTAGCGAAGAGCGTACTCAATACGCTTGAAATGTACTTCCACCACACGGTGAGACACATATACGGCACGGTCACAACATTTATCTCACCAAGCCATTTTCTCAAGCACAAATTACACACAATGGGGTTTCGCCGGAGCATTGAAGTTCTACCACATTTCGTTAGTGTTAGCGATTACGATCCTTTCTACGGCAGTGAAGAAGAAAGTGTTGTGTACTTTGGCCGGCTTTCTCGTGAAAAGGGTCTCGACGTCCTTCTTGATGCAACCGAGGAGACATCAGTCCAACTCAAAATTATTGGCACCGGCCCACAACGACAGCATCTTGAACAACGGGTTGCCAGAAGAAAGACCAAGAATGTGGTGTTGGGTGGGTTCAAAACGGGGTCTGCCCTGCACGGCGAGATTAGAAAAGCCATGTGCGTCGTCGTGCCTTCTGAATGGTATGAAAACAGTCCGCGGGCAATACTCGAATCATTCGCTCTTGGGAAGCCAGTGATCGGCTCACGGATTGGCGGGATTCCCGAACTCGTCAGGGATGACGAGACCGGTTGGACGTTCCGGACCGGCGATGCACACGACTTGAGAGGCAAGATCCTTTCTTGTTTCACACAGAAGGAACGACTGCTGACAATGGGGAAATGTGCTCGCGACTTTGTCATCAAGAAGCACAATGCGAATGTTCATTACAAACGGCTGATGAGCATCTACGAAGAAGCAGTGAGGTCGTAACCGTGGAAGCTGCGATAATCACAACCTACCGATGCACAAATCAGTGCACAATGTGCCACATATGGAAACATCAGACAACGCGTGAGCAGGAATTCGAACCTCGTCTTCTTAAGAAGCTACCTCGGTTACGTTTTGCCAATATTACGGGCGGAGAACCGTTCCTACGGGACGACATCTCCGAAATTATCGCGATCGTGAAGAAAGTATCATCGCGGGTTGTCATCAGTACCAATGGTTTCCTGACTGACACAATCGTGAGCACAATGGTAAAGCACCGGGATGTGGGTGTGCGCGTCAGTGTTGAGGGAATGCCCCATACAAATGATGTACTTCGAGGCAAGAAACACTGCTTTGACCACAGTTTGCGCACACTCATGGAGCTTAAGAGAATGGGACTGAGAGATATCGGCATTGCAATCACCGTGTCCGACAGAAATGCATCTGATGTGCTCAATCTCTACAGAACGGCGAGTGTTTATGGGTTTGAGTTTGCGACAGCAGCGGTTCATAACTCTTATTACTTTCATATACATGACAATCGTATTACGAAAAAGCAGGAGGTCATTAACGCACTATCTCACCTCATTACTGCCCTCTTGCGGACAAATCGTCCCAAGAATTGGTATAGGGCGTATTTTAACTACGGATTGATAAACTACGTTTCAGGCAAGCCACGATTGCTGCCCTGTAGAGCAGGAACTGATATGTTTTTTCTCGATCCGTTCGGTGAGATACGGCCGTGCAACGGTATGGCTCGTGATGACAAGGCTAGTAGCATGGGTAATCTTAACGAAGAATCATTCGCACACATCTGGAATTCATCTCAGGCACAGAAACTGAGAGAGCGTGTCAAGACGTGCCCGCGGAATTGCTGGATGATCGGTACTGCTGCGCCAGCCATGAAAAGGAATATCGTAACACCGACAATCTGGGTCGTGCGCAATAAAATGAACTCAATCTGGGCCAAGCAGTGGGTTCCGTGATGAGAGTATTTGTCGTTGGCACGCGAGGGTTTCCCCACGTTCCGGGCGGAATAGAGGCGCACTGTGAGCACCTGTATCCGCTGCTCGCAGAGCGTGGTGTTAATGTTACCGTGTTCACACGGTCGCCCTACTTCGCCAGAAATGAACGTAGAGACACGTGGCGTGGCGTTAGATTCGTGCACGTGTGGGCACCCCGCAACAAGTATCTCGAGACGCTCGTGCATACATTCATCTGTGTCATCGTAAGCCGCATGAAATCAGCTGACTGTCTGCACATTCATGCGATCGGCCCGGCGTTGTTCGCTCCACTTGGGCGGATCTTAGGTTTGCGTGTCGTGCTAACACATCACGGGCCTGATTATGAGAGAGATAAGTGGGGCACATGTGCTGCGTTTGTACTACGCCTTGGTGAATCACTCGGTCTCCGATTCGCGCATCACGTAATTGTGGTATCACAGGCAATTACGCGTATGGTCAGAGAAAAATATCCGAATAAACGTATTGTATTCATCCCCAATGGCGTCGGACAACCCGTGGCTGTATCAGGAACATCGGTTTTGCACGAGATTCATCTCAAACCTCAGCAATACATTCTCGCCGTTGCTCGGTTTGTACCGGAAAAGGGACTGCACGATCTCATCGCTGCGTACCGAGAGGTCAGAGCCGACCTTCCGCGACTAGTGATTGTGGGTGGTGCAAATCGCGAGACCGTGTACAGTCGTTCACTGCGAAAAACCGCAATGAAGATTGAAGGAATTGTGCTTACCGGCACGATGAAAAGGCATAGACTGTGTGAACTGTACGCTCATAGCCGGCTCTTCATACTGCCATCACACTATGAGGGACTACCGATAACGCTCTTGGAAGCAATAAGTCATGGTACTCCTGTGCTCGTGAGCGACATTGCCGCGAACCGGGAACTTCAGCTGCCATCATACCGCTATTTCTCGGTTGGCAACATAAAGATGCTCGCGCAGAAAATGACGGAGTTATGCAATGCTCGCGTGTCGCGCGATGAGCTTGCGGCGACAAAGCAGAGGATAACGGAGACGTTCAACTGGAGTCGGATCGCGACTGCGACACACGCCGTTTATGAAGAACACGGCAACATGCACGTATGAGAGGGCGACGACGACGCGGTTATTGCCGTGGTGGACAGTCATTGACACTGCATCGATATTTACTATAATCTATAAAGGGGGTTCTTGTATTAGATGCCGAAATATCTCCTGATACTCACTGATATTAGTATCATCATCGTGACGTTCATGATTGCACTGTGGTTGCGATTCAACGGTCTGGTGAGCCGTATCGAGCACACGTGGTCAACACTCATTTTCTTGCTCGTGACGACGATTGTGATTTTCTACTTCTATGATTTGTATAATCATCTCATGTACACGCAAAAACTGCGCGTTTTCTTCAAGACCGTAAAGGCGTGGCTGTTTGGTTTTGTCGCTTATGTTGTCGTTGGCTTTTTGACCAGCTTTGCATTTTTGGTTACGAGCCGGATGTTCATCATCATTTTTTATATCCTCCTCTTCCTGTTTCTTTTCTCGGTACGGCTTATTCTAATGAGAAAAGTATTCGAATGCTACTTTGGCGCTGCGCCGAGGAGGGCGGTATGTCGTTTTGTTGGTACGCACACAATGTATCTACGCTGTAAAGATTTCTTCGAGCAGAATAGAGTTACGGGACTTGTTGTTGAGGAAAACGTTGAACAAGCAAAGAACGTGTTCCTGTACAGCCAGGCGACTACTTATAGAAAATTATATTCGGAAATAAAATCTCTTCTCGTTCCCGGCACGCCACTGCATATTGCTTCACCCCTCTTCAAGGAACTGAAATTAGGCTGGGAGTGTTGCGATATTGCTGGATTACCGGTGTACACGTTCCAGCAGAAGCAGCATCAAGTCTGGCGAGATATCGCGCGCAGAATCATGGATATTTCTGGTTCGCTATTCTGTTTGATCGTACTGGCGCCACTTTTTGCCATCATATCGCTGGCGATTGTGTTGAGTTCACCGGGGCCAGCGATCTATAAACAGGAACGATGCGGTAAAGGTGGCAGACTATTCACCCTGTACAAATTCCGTTCGATGTACAAATACAAAAACACGTCTGTTGAGCAGGAACCCGCTACCTACAAATATCTCGAGGCGAGAACACCAAAAGAGCAAATACTCAACAGCGGTGACATTACGGATATCGGGCGAGTTCTGAGAAGAACATCGATCGATGAATGGCCCCAGTTTCTCAATGTTCTGAGTGGCGATATGAGCCTCATCGGTCCGCGACCACCACTGCCGTATGAGGTCAGATACTACAAAGACTGGCATCGCGACCGTTTATCCGTGAAACAGGGGATAACTGGACTGTGGCAGATCTACGGTCGGGGAGAAATGCCGTGTGATAAGTCAATATTTCTCGACGTTGTTTATGTGATCAACCGTTCATTGACTCTGGATGTGAAACTGCTGTTCCAGACCATTCCCGCTGTAATTCTGGGAAAAGGTGCATACTAGACAGGAGTCAAGCTTCAAGAACCAAGACAAAAGCTCCAAGCCCCGTTAGAGACAGGCATTTGCGAGCATAATATGTTACGCAGATTTTTCCTATCACATATCAGTGTGGCATTGCAATTAAGTTGTCCTCTAACGGATCAGGAACCAAATTCTTAGGATCAAGCGTCAAGAGATGGTTCAACGGTAAGCACGCTCGATTTGGAGATCCTGGGTACACGAGGCCGCAGTATCAGTTCCTGATATGAGTGAATAGTTTACTTGAATTAATGCCATTAATAGCTTGAGAAATAGTCATTTTTCTGTATTGAAATTTACACCAGCAGGGTCGAACACGTACGTCCACAGGACATTGTCAGCACCGTCTATCTAAGTTGACTTTTGTGCCATTTTGGTTATAATTTTTATCTGTATTTAGGACTTGTGCAACGCAAACTGTGCGGTCAGCCGTATTATTCATACGTACTCATGTAGCTGACAGTAGCGGTAGCTTATCCGAAGACGCATAATACTATATTTTGTCGGCATTGACGGTCACCTTCGGCAGGATCTACGCGGTGACCATCAATTCGGATTGCGCGTTTGAGAGTCTGGTATCTCTGCAAAAAGGAGTCTTATGGCTTTGATTAAATTGAACAAGGAACAAACCCTCATCCTGAGTGAAATACGGAAGTTCTCGCAGACAGAACTTGAACCACTGGCAGTGGATATTGACCGGAACGATACATTTCCGGTTGATGTCATCAAGAAGCTGACCGATCTCGGGTTATCTGGAATTATCATACCTGAGGAGTACGGCGGCGCCGCGTTGGACACGACCAGTTTTTGTATTGTGCTCGAAGAACTTGCCCGTGCATCTGCCTCAGTCAGTATGATACTGTTCACAAACAACTGCCTTGTGGCGTATCCCCTCATTCGCTATGCGAGCACAGAGAAGAAGGACACGTACCTTACACGACTCTGTGAGGGTGCGATTGCAGGGTATTGTGTTGAGGCAAAAATTGACGCACACCGTGAACGTCTCCAGGCGCGTACGACAGAAGGAGAATGCGCGATTTCTGGTGAACACGGCTTTGTGCTCAATGGCGAGACAGCACAATTCCTCATCATGCCGATCTCACTATCAAACAGACAGTTACATGTAATCGACATACAAAAGAATATGACGGCGGCAAAACAGAACACCATGGGGCTCAGAGGTGCTGGTGTAGCACGTTTTGCGTTCTCGAATGTCGTGCTCAGCGATGCTACTTCTCTTACTGATGCGGCTCAGACTGCCGAAGTCTTCCGCGTTGTGCATGACTATGCAAATATTGGTTTTGCCGCTATGTCGCTTGGCCTTGCTGTCGCGGCGCGTGATGCATCGGTCGCCTACGCAAAAGAACGACAGCAATTCGGCCGTTTGATATGCGAATTTCCCATGGTTCAAGAAATGCTTGCTGATATGAGTGCCGGGATTGACGCTGCGCGGTATCTTGTCTACGGTGCGGCCACGAGCGCAGATCGCGGTGATGATTATGCTCGCGCAGCCCACACGGCGCGACTCGTCAGTAGTAACACTGCAGTGTTTTGTGGCACAAAGGCTGTGCAGGTATACGGAGGTTATGGTTACACAAAAGACTATCCGGTTGAGCGTTATCTCAGGGACGCTAAGACACTGCAGCTCATCATGGATACCCCGCAAGATTTGAAGCTTGCTATCGCAAAGGAGTTGCTCAAATGATTTTGGATCGGCAATATGAGGAATTCAGAGAGAAAGTAAGAGCATTCGCTACCAATCAGGTCTGCCCGAGAGCATCAGAGCTTGATCGCAAGGAGGAGTTTCCCTGGGATTTGATCAAGCAGATGGCACAGATGGAATTGCTTGCACTCTATGTTCCTAAGAAATACGGCGGTGCTGGTCGCGATGTTCTCACGTACGCCATTGCCGTTGAGGAGGTTGGTCGCGTGTGCGGTTCAACCGGCATTTTTCTTGCGGCACATTCATCACTTGGTGTGTTCCCCATTTACGTCGCGGGCACTGAAGCACAGAAACAGAAGTACCTCATTCCACTTGCCCGTGGAGAAAAGATTGGTTCATTCGGTTTGACCGAACCAAATGCGGGCAGTGATGCTGCGGGTACGCAGACGACCGCCGTCCTGGTCGGTGATGAGTACGTTGTGAATGGTACCAAGCGTTTTATTACATCAGGTCATGTCGCCGACATTATTGTCTTTACCGCGACGAAAGACCCAAAACTTCGCTATCCAGGTATTTCTGCTTTTATCGTTGAAAAGGGAACGCCTGGGTTCTCAGCTGGGAAAAAGGAGGATAAGCTCGGTCTACGTGGATCAATCACGTCGGAACTCGTATTCGAAGATTGCCGCATACCAAAAGAAAATCTACTCGGCAACGAAGGTGATGGTTTCAAAGTCTTCATGGAAACACTTGATGGTGGTCGGATTTCGATCGCCGCGCTTGCCCTCGGTATTGCCCAAGGAGCACTCGATTCATCGATCACATTCGTACAGAACAATACAGTCAACGGTACACCACTGAAAAAAGCGCAGCTCATCCAATCAATGATAGCTGAAATGGGGACAGAGATTGAAGCAGCCCGTTTGCTGGTGTACCAAGCTGCTATGCTCAAAGATAGAGACCAACCATTTACCAAAGAAGCCGCAATGGCGAAGTACTACGCCTCCACTGTGGGCATGAAAGCGACTGATATGGCAATATCGATTCACGGTCTCTATGGTGTTACAATGGAATACCCAGTAGAGCGGTTCCTGCGCGATGAGAAGTTGATGGAAATTGGTGAAGGGACATCAGAAGTACAGAAAATAGTGATCGCGCGCAAGATACTTGGAAAATGACAACAGATGGTCAAGAAGTCAGGGCGAGGAAGCTCGACATCGTACTCGTGTATCGTTGTTCGCGATCGTACAAGGACGATGACGAAGTGCTATTTACCATTGCAGTTCCAGCGTCCTAACCCTAAACCTACTGACCATTTCTGATACTTTGGAGTTTCGCAAATAGGTAGGAGGTTCAATGGAATTTGATCTAACTAACGACCAGAAAATGTTACAGAATGAAGTGCGGAAATTTGCTGCATCTGAACTGGGCCCGGTGGCACCTGACCTCGATACATCAGGCGAATTTCCCTGGGATAATCTGAAGAAAATGGCAGAAATGGGTTTGCTCGGTATTATCATCCCTGAGGAATACGGCGGTGCTGGGTTCGATTTCGTATCGCTCGCCATTGCGATTGAAGAGATTTCACGGGTATGTGCGACAACCGGCGTCATTGTTGCAGTGAACAACTCATTGGTAGGCTATCCAATTATGCAGTTCGGCAACGACGCGCAGAAGAAGAAGTACTTGCCGCTTCTGGCGAGCGGGAAGAAAATCGGTGCATTCGGTTTGACCGAACCGAATGCAGGTTCTGATGTCGCGGCAATAGAAACAACAGCACGGCTCGATGGTGACCACTACATTCTCAACGGTACCAAGCGGTTCATCACCAATGCTGGTGAAGCAGGCGTTTTCATTGTCTTTGCATACACGAACAAAGAACTGAAACACAAAGGCATCAGTGCGTTTGTTGTTGAACGTGATACACCCGGGTTCAGTTTCGGTAAACACGAAGATCTCATGGGTATACGGGCAACCGCGAACTGCGAGTTGATATTTGAAGATGCCAAGATCCCCAAAGAGAACATCCTCGGTGAGGAAAACGCGGGGTTCAAGATATGCATGAATACACTGGATGTCTCACGCATTGACATCGGTGCGCAAGCAGTGGGAATCGCACAGGGTGCACTCGATGAGGCGCTCAAGTACTCGAAAGAACGCAGGGCATTCGGACAACCGATATGTAACTTTGAGATGGTTCAATCAATGCTTGCAGAGATGGCAACTATGACGCAGGCCGCACGATTGCTCGTCTACTATGCTGGTTACTGTAAAGATAAAGGAATGAAACGCTTTTCTCGTGAGTCGGCAATGTCCAAATACTTTGCGACTACGATTGCGGTCGACGTCGCGCGCATGGCCGTGCAGATCCATGGTGGCTACGGCTATACGAAGGATTATCCGATTGAGCGGATCTACCGCGATGCCAAAATTCTCGAGCTCTACGAAGGAACCTCAGAGATACAGAAAATTGTTATCGCGCGGGACTTATTAAAATAAATACCTAAGTTCCTAAACGCCTAGATGTCTAAATTTGTTCAGGTAGTTTAGGTATTTGTGACTTTTAGGTATTTGTCTTCATAGGGAGGTCATTTTGGATATCATTGTCTGCATAAAAAGGGTACCTCAGACAGCAGAAGCTGATGTCAAGATTGATGCATCGAAAAAGGATATTATCAAGGATCGTTTGACATTCGATATGAATGAGGCGGATACCTATGCACTTGAAGAGGCGATTCTCTTCAAGGAGAAATTCGGTGGTACGCTGACCGTCGTATCTCTGGGTGGAGTAGAAGCAGAAGATACGCTCCGTATCGCTCTGGCAAAGGGAGCCGACCACGCGATACGCATAAAAGCCGAGGAATTTGGCGAACTTGATGGCTACAAGACCGCGGCAATTATAAGAGAAGCCATCAAGGATACAAAACATGACATTATTTTCACCGGCTGTATGGCAACCGATGATGCGTACTCGCAGGTTGGCGTGATACTCGCAGAGCTTCTCGGTATCCCGCACGCGACACTGGTCACAAAGATTGATATGAAGAATGATAAACTTCATGCGTACCGGGAGCTTGAGGGTGGTTTGCTCGAGCACCTTGAGATCACACTCCCGGCACTGTGCACGATTCAGACCGGTATCAATGAGCCGCGGTACGCATCCCTCCTTGCGATCAGAAGAGCGGCAAAAAAAGAGCTCACGGTTGTGGGCAAAGCCGAGATAGCAGGAGAGAATATTATGTCGCATTCGGTGCTCGATGAACTGTACGTACCTCCGGTGGGTAAGCGCGCAGAGATGTTGACTGGTAGTATGGATGAGATCACGGCAAAACTCGGTAGTATTGTCAAAGAAAAAGGTTTACTCTAGGGAGGATGTATGGGTGAGATTTTTGCATTGGTTGAACATCGTCAGAATGCAGTCAGGGATATCACGTTCGAACTTCTGACCTGTGGCAGGAGAATTGCCGAACAACAGAATGCGCAGCTAACCGCACTACTTTTTGGGCATAACATAGCCCAGACGTGCGACGCAGTGAAGAACCACGCCCACCGTATCCTTGCTATTGACCATGAGCTGTACAAAACTTTCAATGCTGAAACGTATCAGGCAACACTCGTTGATATTATCCAGAAGGAAAAACCACTCCTTACGCTCATCGGCCACACTGCCTTTGGTTGGGACCTCGCACCGTCCCTCGCGACGCAACTCGGGATCCCTTTTACAACCGACTGCCTTGCACTTGAAATACGTGATGATCTCGCACACGCAACGCGCCAGATGTACGACGGCAAACTCAATGCACATGTTACTTTGAAAAAACACGACAGTTACATAGTGACATTGCGGAGCGGCTCGGTCCCCGCCGAGGATGCTTCACTCAACGCTGAGGTGCAAAACTATGAACCGCCACTTTCCGCAGAACCAGAGTATCGTAAATTTCTGGAATACATCGAGGCCGCGGTTGGTGAAGTTGATATCACCAAAGCAGACATTATTGTCAGTATTGGCAGAGGAATCAAAGAGCAGGCGAACATGCCCGCAATTGAGGATTTCGTTAAGGCAATTGGTGGTGTTCTCGCGTGCTCGCGACCAGTCGTCGATGCTGGCTGGCTTCCCAAAGACCGCCAGGTTGGCTCTTCGGGAAAGACCGTCAAGCCGAAACTGTATATTGCCCTGGGTATTTCAGGTGCATTTCAGCACATCGTTGGTATGAAAGGTGCCGATACGATTATCGCGGTCAACAAAGACCCGAATGCACCGATTTTCAATGAAGCAGACTACGGTGTTGTCGAAGATTTATTCAAAGTCGTCCCTGCTTTGAAAGAGAAGATCGTCGAACTAAAAGGATAACCGCTGAACACGCAGAATCCGCCTGCGGCGGACGCTGAAACCGCAGAATTGATTCAGCGTCTTCTGCGTTTTATTCTGCGCTCTCTGCGTATCCGAGTGAAACGAGGAGTAGTATGAGTAATGTTATAACGATTAATCCTGAAATAAAAGAATGTATCATTGAGTCCGGGGGCGATGATGTTATTAAGTGCTATCAATGCGGAAGGTGCATGGCCGCCTGTCCCTGGAATCTCATCGAGAAACTCAATTATCCAACGTACCGTTTTTGTCAACGTGTAAAACTTGGTGCGATCATCGAGAGTGAAGACAAAGATGAGATCGCCGCAGATACAATTGACGTGTTCCGATGCGTCGGCTGTGATAGCTGCAAATTTGAGTGTCCACGTGGTGTTAGTTTGTCTGATGTTATGCGCGCGATCCGTCGCCTCCTTGTCGACTATGATTCCTATCCGAGCGAACTGAAAAGTGTCGTATCGCGAATCTTCAACTCGGGGAATCCGCTCGGTGAACCATCAGAAAAAAGAGCCGACTGGGCTGCTGGTCTCGGCATTGCCACCTATGAGGCATCCCTGGAGTATCTCTATTTTCCTTGTTGTATCCCCGCCTACGATAGTCGTGCACAAAAGGTTGCGCAGGCAACGGCTCGAATACTGCAGCAAGCAGGCGTGCGTTTTGGTATCCTTGGCGGAAAGGAATTCTGTTGCGGCGAAGCAACGAGAAGAGTCGGTGCGGAAAAGGTATTTCAGACAGCAGTGAAGAGTAATACCGATGTATTTCGAGAGAACAACGTCAAGCAGATAATCACAACGTCACCGCACTGCTACCTGACATTCTCAAAAGATTATCCAGAATATTATAAAGAGCTCGATGTTGTGCACGCAACGCAGGTTTTTGCCCGGTTGATCGAAGAGGAGAAGATCAAACCAACGAAAGAGTTTGCTAAGAAAGTAGTGTATCATGACCCGTGTACGCTGGGAAGGCAGATGGAAATCTTTGACGAGCCGCGCGCCGTTCTGAAGAGCATTCCAGGGCTCGAGCTCGTGGAAGTGCCGACATTCAATCGTGAGTACAGCGTTTGCTGCGGGGCTGGAGCGCTCGGCCTGTGGCGCGATTGGCCGGCTGATGAACGGCTTGCAAGCCTTCGAGGAGAACAGTTGCTCGCAACCGGTGCTGATGTTGTCGCGGTTGCCTGCCCGTACTGTTTGCAGATGTTGGAGGAGCAATTCAAGTCGAGCGGAATCGAGATTCCGGTAATGGACGTTGCCGAAATACTCTCCGCTTCGCTCCCGTAATCCGACGGCAGCGACGAGTAGAGCGTAACGAACAAATGCAATTCCCTTTTTTCCCTGTCGATAAACCATCAGTATACCCTACATATCGCTGCAGAGTACGCAGTGTACGTGTCAGATCACACATTTTGCGTTGGACTACTTTCTGAACAAAAAACCCAACGTCAGCAACCAGGGTAAAAGACCACCTGATACTCTGATATCCTGGTATCCCGTCTTTACATATCTATGTTCTCCGTGAGGTTAACATGAAGTTATCAAAACTCATGAACCAGTTTCCAGACGAGAGCAAGCTCACAGCACGACCGCGACCGTATTTCAATCATGCGGTGGAAATGAAAGCCGCCTATTCGGCACGCGAACGTACCCACATGCTTGAGCAGGTTGGTTTGAATGTGTTCTGGTTTCCCAGTGAAATGATTACGGGATGTGATTTACTCTCTGATTCTGGCGTCAGTACGATGACCAATGAGCAGTGGGCAGCGCTGCATCGTGGTGATGAGGCATACGGTTCCAACCGCGGATACTTCCTGTTAATGGCACAAATACGGGAGATCTTTGGCGAAGATTTCTTCAATGACGCACCAGCACGCGGGCAGAACGCATTCATTTTCCACCAGGGGAGGCCGAGCGAAGATGCTTTTTTTACGGCACTCGGTAAGACTGGTTCGGGTATGATCATCCCGAGCAACGGACATTTTGATACTACTCAGGCGAACATACAGGCGAATGATATTGAAGCAGTGAACCTTTTTTCACCTGATTTACTCAATGATCGATCTGATTCACACTTCAAGGGTAACATGAATATTGAAAAACTGAAAGAGCTTCTTACGAAGTCAGCGGCAAAAATCCCACTCGTTTATTTGACGATAACGAACAACACTGCGGCGGGTCAAGCGGTATCAATGCAGAACATCCGCGAAGTTGCGGAGCTTGCACGTCACTACGAAATACCGCTATTCTTTGATGCATGTCGATTTGCTGAAAATGCGTGGTTCATTTGGCAGTATGAGAAAGGCTACAATTCAAAATCCGTACGAGAAATCATTAGAGAAATGTTTTCTTATGTCGATGGATTCACGATCAGTTTCAAGAAAGATGGCTTAGCGAATATGGGTGGCGGTTTGTTCCTGAGGGACAACGGTTTATTTTTGAAAAAGTATCCGCGAATTCCTGATGAGTTGCTCAACTGTCAAATAATTAAAGAAGGACATCCGACGTACGGTGGTTTGTCCGGTAGAGATATCATGGCACTGACAGTTGGTTTGTCGATTGTCGTACAGGATGAGTACCTCACGTACCGGATACATCAGGTGCAGGATTTTGGCGAGACGATGCACGCAATGGGTATCCCGGTGCTGAGGCCGACTGGTGGTCATGCGGTATATGTTGATGTTAACAAGTTCTTTGCTGATACCGAGATGAAGCCGGATGATTTTGGCGGCATTGCATTGACTGCAGTGCTCTTAGCAGCCTATGGACACCGCGCCTGTGAATTGGGTCATTTCGCATTTGGCAAATATGACAAGAGTGCAAAAAAAGAAATATATCCAGAGGTGAACTTTGTCCGTTTCGCGATCCCGCGACTGCGTTATGAGAAGCAGGATCTGGACGCAGTGGCAGAAGCGGTAAAGGTGCTGCATGACAAAAGACATACAATTCCAGGGGTGGTCGTTGCATCCGGGAGAGATCTTTCACTACGGCACTTCAAAGCGCGGTTTGAATTCAAAGAAAAATGAAAAAAGAAAAAGCGGTCCATACACTGTTCAAGATCGAGGAGGGTAAGAGAATGCGCATGAGATGGAAAGATTGCTGGGATGCTGACCCAGCGGTCTACAAACTATTGCAGGAAAACGACGACCTTGAACAGGCACGCATAGCACTAATTAGACACCTCGATGAATTGGACTGGGTGTATCGGCGTGACGTCGATAAAGCAATCGAATCGTGGAAATACATACTGATAAAAGAGTCGATTCGTTGCATGAAGAATATCATCTCACAGCGAAACGAACGTCTCGCTAAAGATTCAACACTCCGGCACTTGTGGAATGCGGCACGTTTTGGGGATGCCGAAGTGACCGATGATTTCATCGAGGAGTTTGTGCATTTGTTCAAGGCAATCAACGGGAATGCAGAGGTGTACCCACCACACTTCATGCGTGGTATACGTTCGCCAGATTTTGAGAAGTACAAAGGGAGGGTGGCAGCGCAGAAGAGGTCTGAGTTTCTTGAGAAGATTGGGTACCGCATGAATGAGTATATTGTGAAGTATCCCACCGGTCTGAAACCAGAGATTATTGAAAAGCGCAAAGAGAATCGACATCGGATTCTTGCATTGCTTAACGGGACTGAGCGTGATTGGAATGACTGGCAGTGGCAGTTCGACCACGTCTTCAAAGATAAGCGGGGTCTAGAAATTATCAAACAGGCGATCAAACTGACGCCAGCTGAAGAAAAGGGAATCGCCCTCACCATTGCCCACAAAATACCGTTTGGCGTGACCCCGCACTATCTCTCGCTCATGGATGAAGAACCGAGTGCTCATGATTTTGCGGTACGGCGTCAGGTTTTCCCGCCCGCGGCCTATGTCAATAGCATGATTGAGCACAAGCGTGACCGGAAGGCGGCATTTGATTTCATGCGCGAACGAGATACGACACCGATAAAGCTCGTCACGCGACGGTACCCGCGTGTCGCAATTGTAAAACCGTACGATTCCTGTCCGCAGATCTGCGTTTACTGCCAGCGTAACTGGGAGATTACGTCACCTTTCTATGTCGGTGCTCAGGCATCACAGGAAGACATTGATCGGGCAATCGACTGGTTTGCTGATCACAAGAGTCTCATGGATGTTCTCGTTACTGGCGGTGATCCTTTGGTCATGACTGATGAGCGTATTGACTACATACTCAAACGGTTTTCTGAAATATCGCATATCTACAACATTAGAATTGCCAGTCGGATACCGGTCACCGTACCACAGCGAATTACTGAAGAACTGTGTGATATCTTCGCAAAGTACAATTCGCTCGGAAAACAGACATTGTGCATGGTGACCCATTTTGTGCATCCCTATGAGGTGACCTGGGAAACCGTGAAGGCGATAGGACGTGTGAAGTTGCGCGGGCTGCCAGTTTACAATCAGCAGGTTTTCACGTTCGCCAACAGCCGGCGCTTTGAGTCTGTGACCTTGCGTATAGCGCTCAAAAGGATCGGCATCGATCCATACTACAATTTCAACATGAAGGGCAAATCTGAGATTATGTCATATGCGGTGCCGGTCGCACGCATTCTCCAGGAACAGAAGGAAGAAGCACGGCTCCTGCCCGGTGTCTACCGAACCGATGAACCAGTTTTCAATGTACCGTTTCTGGGGAAAAACTATCTTAAGGCATGGCAGGAGCACGAGCTGATTTCGATACTGCCCGATGGTCGGCGGGTCTATTCCTTTCACCCGTGGGAGAAGAATATTGCCAAGATCAAACCGTATATCTATACGGATGTGACTATCAAGGACTACCTCGAGAAATTAGCCGAACGCGGTGAGGATGTGGAAGATTACCGGAGTGTCTGGTACTATTACTAGTATGAGTCAAGAAAAATTCGATTTTGAAAAACGGTGGCTGGAAAAGTTTGCCCGCTGTATAGAAAAGGTGGCAGGGAAGGCTGTTTGCGAAGAGGTAATGAAAGGTAGTGAGAACCTGTCCGATCTCTCTCTCCGTGATGACGTGGTTGAGTGGTCAGAAGCCGCTATGAACCGTCTCCATTCTCTCGTCGATGAGAAGAAGCGGGTCGACATTATGACCGGCTGTGCGTGTCAGTATCCAAAGGAAGACTTACAGGATGTCAGAAAGCAATACGAAGAGACAAAAGACATTGATGTTGCACACACGATGTTACAGGAGAAGTTTACATCGTTTCTTAAAAATACACTGAGCTTGGAAAATGACATGATCAACGATATTCTTATGCGTGGCTGGGGGCTTGCAGGTGTGCGAGAAAGAAAAAAAATCATTGCAACGAAAATACCAAAGAGCAGGTATCTTCTCGCGTACATGCAAGAAACTGACCGTGTCAAGAAGCGTGCACTGTACTGCCACTGCCCGCGGGTCCGGGACATGTTGGAAAACAATGGTGCAGGATTGCCAATAACGTACTGTTATTGCGGTGCTGGTTTCTATAAGATGATCTGGGAAGAAATTCTACAGAAACCGGTTCAGGTTGAAGTACTACAATCAGTCATGAAAGGTGATGATGTGTGCACAATTGCTATTCGCCTACCATAATAATAGAGGAGGACATGTGTATTCGAGGATGATTGGTGTATTGCTGGTGTGCTCTGTGTGTGTTGCTGTAGCACAGCACGCCGAAGCAAAATCAGAGACAATGAAACCAGAGTATGTGGAGCTGGAGGAAATGACCGTTGTCGGGCTTTCCAGCCTCGTCAGCATGAACTGCAATCTCATCCATCAGCTGTGGGAGCGTTTTGCCCCGCGTGAAAAGGAAATAGAGGATGTCGCCATTCCTGGCGTTGCGCTGGAAGTTTCATTTGATTATGAGCCAGTTTCGAACGAAGGCGAGGCAGAAGATTTACTCTTCTTTGATCTCGTTGGATTGCCGGTTAGCAGCACTGACAATATTCCTGAAGGCATGACCTATAAAGTCGTTCCCGCGCACAGGTACGCCAAATTCGTGCACAAGGGTCCGATATCAAGAATAATGGATACCTATAACTACATTCATGAAGTATGGCTGCCCCAGTCAGGGTACGAATACGATTATGGAGCATGTGGAATCGAATGGTATGACGAACGATTCAAAATAGAAGATGAAGATTCTGAGTTTGACATTTATTTTCCCATAAAATAGCGTCTGTTGTGTCAGAGAATTCTAACAAGCCGACTGATTTTATTCGAGAAATCATCAACGAGCACAACCAGACAAAGAAGTTCGGTGGTATAGTCCACACACGCTTTCCGCCTGAGCCGAACGGATACGTTCACATCGGCAATGCCAAGGCGATTAACATTGATTTCGGGATTGCTGAAGAGTATGGAGGAAAATGCAATCTGCGCTTTGATGATTCAAACCCGGTCAAGGAAAAGCAAGAGTACATAGACGCCATTAAGGAAGACATCCACTGGCTTGGCTATGACTGGCAAGACCGCGAATACTATGCATCTGATTACTTTGACCAATTGTATGAGTGGGCTATTGAGCTCATCAAAAAGGGTAAGGCGTATGTCGATGATCTGAGTGCCGATGAGATACGGGAGTACCGCGGCACACTCACCGAACCAGGAAAAGAGAGTCCGTACCGAAACCGTAGTATTGAAGATAATCTCGATCTATTTGAGCGTATGAAAAAAGGTGAATTCCCTGACGGTGCTCGGGTTTTGCGCGCCAAGATCGATATGGCCGCGGGCAACATCAACATGCGCGACCCGGTCATGTACCGCATTCTGCACCGAACGCATCACCGCCAAGGAGACAAGTGGTGTATATACCCGACGTACGACTGGGTTCACGGGCAATCTGACTCTATCGAAGGGATCACCCATTCACTCTGTTCTCTCGAATTCGAAGACCATCGACCTCTGTATAATTGGTTTCTTGAGGAGCTGGGAGTCCACCATCCTCAGCAGATTGAGTTTGCGCGGCTCAATATGACCTATGTTGTCATGAGCAAACGGAAGCTCATAAAGCTTGTCGATGGTGGGCACGTGCGTGGTTGGGACGATCCCCGCATGCCGACGCTTTCTGGTTTACGCAGGCGGGGCTACACACCAACATCCATTCGAACGTTCTTAGACCGAATTGGTGTGGCAAAGACGGACAGTGTCATTGACATTGCGTTGCTCGAGCACTGCCTGCGCGAAGAGCTCAACAAAACAGCACCACGCGTCATGGCAGTGTTGCGACCACTCAAGGTCATCATTGATAACTATCCTGAAGGCAAGAGCGAAGAACTCGATGCAATCAATAATCCTGAAGATGCGAGTATGGGGACGCGCAAAGTTCCATTTTCGCGCGTTCTGTATATTGAACAAGAAGATTTCCGTGAGCAGCCGCCGAAAAAATACTACCGGC
>Ga0111198_1008_pt1 | contig 31817 bp, 26 predicted proteins | sample DeeMarSWOR324_28_FD_80370 | JGI IMG/M metagenome (GOLD analysis project Ga0111198, IMG submission 80370) | candidate division WOR_3 bacterium SM23_60
TCTCTGATACTTAGCTGTGTGTGACATGTCAACCTCCATACAGAGTATACACACTCTTCCAGCAAAATCAACCCGGATTAGGTTTGTAGACGCACTACCAATGACCGAAATGAAGTGCTTTGCACTTCCTCATCTTTGCCACAAGCCATATGCAATACGCCATCGTATTGGTCAAGATTATCCCGCACTGAACGCGAGGATTCACGCAACGCGGAACTTCGTCGTTTCACTCCGCATAATAAGGTCGTGTAGGTGCCGATGAGTGGAACATTGACAATGCACCTCTCCTCATTACAATCACAAATAATGAACATTTTTCACACTTTTTTCCTGCAAAGGTAGTATAATATGAACAAAGGAGGCACAGTCATGAAGCGATCAAGAACATACATCATCGTCACTCTGCTCATTCTCTTACTACCAGTCAACGCATATACGTGCACTACTTTTTGCTTTCAGCACAATGGCGCGTGGATTTATGGTAGGAATTATGACTGGATGGTAGAACAGGGACTTGTTATGGTGAACAAGCGAGGCGTTGCCAAAACCGCAGCCACACAGGATAATCCTGCACAGTGGGTGTCAAAGTACGGCAGTATCACGTTCAATCAGTACGGAAGAGAATTACCGCTCGGGGGTATGAATGAAGCTGGTTTAGTCATTGAGGTTATGTGGCTTCAGCAGACCGAATACCCGCATCCTGATGTCCGGCAGGCGGTTGCTGACTTGCAGTGGGTTCAGTATCAGCTTGATAATGCAGCCACTGTAGCCGATGTGATTGCGAGCGATAAAACCGTGCGGATTTCAATTCGCAGCGCTACACCCATTCATTTTCTCGTGTGTGACCGTACTGGCCAAGCAGCAACAATTGAATTCCTTCAAGGTACAATGGTCGTGCACACCCAGGAAACGCTCCCGGTCACCGCACTGACAAATAACACGTATGCATACTGCCTACGTTTATTCAACATGTTTCATGGCGATGAAACCAGCGAAGCCTTTGATGCGGCGGATAATTCTCTGAAGCGTTTTGTTTGGGCAGCACAGGGTGTACAAAACTGGAATCCAAAGGTGAGCGATGCGCCAGTCGATTATGCTTTCGGTATACTCGATAAGGTGAGTACAAACATCACGATGTTCCGCATTGTCTATGATGTTGGTAACAAACGTATTTTCTACCGAACCAAATCTAATCCTGCTCAACGACACATTGATTTTGATGCATTCGATTACTCCTGCAATACGCCAGTAAAGATCCTGGACATTGGAGCAGGCGAAGGTGATGTTACGGACGATTTTGTTGCCTATTCATACAAAGCAAATTATGATCTTATTTCAAGATCGTATGCAGAAACCCCTTTTTTAAAAAGTACCAGCGAAGAGACAAAACAATGGATAGCAAAGTATCCAGAAACTTTGCCCTGTGAAGAATAGTGAAAATCACGGAAACACTCTATCTCACAGACCGAAAAGCCTGGCGGACGTGGCTGCAGCGAAACCACAAAAAGAAAAAAGAAATCTGGCTGATTTACTATAAAAAGCGTACTGGTCATTCGAGAATTCCCTATGATCATGCAGTAGAAGAGGCATTGTGTTTTGGCTGGATTGATAGTACGGTTCAAAAATTAGACACTGAGCGGTATGCGCAGAAGTTTACGCCGAGAAAATCAGGCAGCAGGTGGTCACGACTAAACATACAGCGAGCCAGGAAGATGATAAAGGAAAACCGCATGACAAAGGCAGGACTAATGTTGCTAAAGGAAGCAGAGAAGCAAAAAGTAGACATACCCATTGCCAAGAAGAAATATACAGTTCCTGCTGACCTGAAAAGGGAACTCGCGAAAAATAAAAAGGCATTAAAGAATTTCGATAATTTTGCACCGAGCTACAGAAAACTGTACGTGCTGTGGGTTCTTGATGCAAAGAAAAAGGAAACGCGAAAGAAGCGGATCCGGCGCGTTGTTGAACGTATAGCCAGGAACGAAAAGCCGGGAATGCTGTGATAATTAGTCTGATCGTCTTATTGTCGTATAGTCCGATTGTCAGAGAAGTTAACAATAAGACTATGAGACCATAGGACAATGTGACGAATCTCTGGCGGAGGTGGACGTATGAGCAAAACAATATACGCAAAGTGTGGTTTTGTCTGCAGCAGCTGCGCTGCGTACAAGGATAATGTAAAGAACAAAAAGCAGCGACAGCGAGGTAGTGAAGCGTGGAAGAAATTCTACGGGTTCAAACTCAAACCTGAGAACATGTACTGCGACGGCTGCCAGGTTCCTGACGAAAAAAATAAATCAAAACTCATGAAATATATGCGCACCTGTCCTATCCGCGTATGTGCTTTCAAGAATAAAATCAAAACCTGTGCTCACTGTTCGGAATATCGTCAATGCATGTACAATCTCGTCATTTTTTATTCAGGCGTTGATAGGAAGAGTGTGGAAAAACGCGTTGGTGCACTAATATCTGATAGAGATTATCATGATTTCGTAGAACCGTTTGAAAACCACAAGCACCTTCGAAAAATACGCAGTTCAATCAAGAAAAAAGACATAAAAAAACCAGCTCCTGTAGAGGTGAAACCAAAAGTCACTCCTTTCCCAGAAAAACTGCGTGGAAGCAAGAAACAGATGGCAGCATACAAGAAACTGCATACAGTTCTCGCGAAGATTGCAGCAATGACTGGAAAAACATATGGTCAGGAAGCTGTTTTAAAGAAACGACGGGAAAGATTGTTCAAGATGCTGTGGACATTTGGTTGCTACGGTCAATTCAAGAAGAAACCACGCGCTCACCTATATCTTGATGGGAGTACGTATCTGAATCAGAAGATCACCGGGCATTATGGAACAGTGATTAATTATTGCAAAACCCTCAAGACGTTTGGCGTGAACTGCAAAATCATTCCTCGAATCAAAAAGGGCTGGCTCACGCCAATGGGATGGCTCCGGAGCAAAAGCAAGAGGGAAAAGCAAGCGCCGTGGTATATGACCATCTCCTTTGGTCAAAAAGCAGGAGGAACTGTTGGCGTCAAATTCCTAAAAACAAACGTGACCAAACTCAAGAAGAAACATGGAAAGCGGGGGATACGGTACTTAATGAACGCCAGAATGATCTAAGCATCGGGCTTCAGGATTGTAGAAACCTGCGGCCATGTTATTACGAGGAGTGAAGCGACGAAGCAATCTCAATGATTATCTATGACACCTGAGATTGTCGCCCCATACGATCTACCACCCTACAGGGCAGGCGCTCACCCTGGCCACTCGCAATGACCGTATGCGGGATGTTCCCAGGTCACCATGTCTTGCAGTTTCCTTGTCGCAAAATAGTCTCTTGACAATTTTCTTTTTTTTAATATATTGAACAACGATGAATAGAAATATGAAAAATGACCGCGGAATCCAAGGAACCTGGGATATAGATAGCAAAGGGCACTTTCTTGCTCTTTGTGTGCCTTTTTATCACGTTCCCAGGGGGGTGAGGCTCGCTTAGGCTAATTGTTTACTTTTTCAGAGACGCCGTGGGCTTCAACCCGCGGCGTTTTCATTTTTATCACAAGAATGTCGATAGGAGTGATGCTGCAAGCATAGATTACAGCGATATACAAAATGATTACGGTGATGGAAAAAATCGCTGCTATCACTTGAACATCACTGTAATCGACGTATGAGGAGGTGATATATATGCTCAACAGAAGCGTGTTCGGTTATGAAGATAATGACTCTCTCAGTGCATTGTTGGACGGTATCCTGTACTTTTCTGAAAGAGAACTAAAAGTTTCACAATTGCTTGGTAATTGCAGAAGTGAAAAAGAAATAGCAGAACTACTCAAGATCGATGAGAGTGAACTGGATGAAATCAAAAACAGGATATCACAACAGGCGAAGCAGATTGTGAGAGGGTACTAACGGGAGAGGCGTTCATCTATTCAATTTCGTAACACCATGAATTCAATGAACGCCTCCCCTTATCTAGTATTTTCGCACTCACACGCGCATGGTGTCAGTCTGCGCTCTCTATGTCCTGAGTGTAGTATAACGTATAATGCAACAAACAGACCGATCAACACAATGATGATGGTATACAAAAACAACCCGAAGTTTGCTATCGTCCCACTGCCGCCCACGTCAGTGTCAAAATGACTACGGGCAGAACCAAATCCTGTCCTCGAAACCCAAGCGCCAGTTTTGTCATAGGGCGATGCAGTAACAGTGACTGTCTCCATTAACCCGCACCAGGCAATATCTTCGAATTCGTACCGCGGCGCAGTGACGACGACGGTTTCTACCAGACCACTCCAGGCAACATCTTCGTATTCATAGCGCGGTGCAGTAATGACGACTTCGGGCATATGCCCGATTAGTGAATCCTCAATCAACTCTGCACTCATCAGAGCACCAGCACCAACGATGAGAAGCAGAGCAACGACCACTTTCATGGTTTCTCCTTTTTCTATATTACTAATCCATAACCGAACTGAAAAGTTCAATCTTCCTCGATGTCGAAAAACTGCACACTATTCGCAATCTCACTGAATTCAGGATTTAGTGAGGCAAATTCAGTATTATTCGCAGAACACTTGATTGTATAGAGATTTTCGTTCTGTTTGAAGCTGTGCAACCTGAAGGTCTTATCCACCCCATCTTTTGTGCCCTTGTACTCCACAACATAGCATTCATTGCCTGCGATCGTCTCTATGGCAGTAGAGATATTCTCGTAGTTCTCGACCTGTGCTGGTAAAGACATATCCAGAATAGGCGCAAGGTCCTTCAGCGCAATACCATGAAGCACTCTCACGGCTACAGTTACTTGAGCGCTACTGCCTGGTTTTTCGAGTATGACGAGCATGTCTGGAAGTGGTGTTTCCGTCACAAAATTCCATGTTTGATTTGGCCGCTTAAGTTTTACCCTAAATTTTGGACTTGTGAATTGATCACCATTGACAACCACTGTCTCAAGTTCTTCTCTTTCATATTGGACAAAGGTCAAGCGTCGTGCCTCGTAGTCGATGGTGATCATGAATTCAGAAAGAACATTGTACCCCAAAACACCTGATATATCTTCACCGAGCAAGGAGCTCATCTCTTCTCTATCAACGACCGTACAGGAAAGGTCTCTAACCACTAGCTCACCGATGGCAAAAGAGTCCACGCGTACTATTGTCACATCAATCTCTCCCCCAGCACCACGCGCTCTACTCTTCTCGACCTCTTCCAATCCTAGTTCTTGTGCGAGTTTGTTAGATATCACTGTATGTGAGGCGCCGGTGTCGAGAACGAACTTCTGTTGCACACCATTGACGCTAACAGTAGTAACAATAAGATTCAGTCGCAGTTCCATATCGATGGTCGTTGTTTTTACCTGTTCGGACGCGTGTGCCAGAGACACTATCCATAAAAGGCATATGAAGACAACCTTCATCATTGCTTCCCCCTTGTTGTGCTCCACGGTGTGGACTGCATTCTGCAACTGCCATTTGGCTTTCTAACTGTTTCTCTCATCTCATTCCTCTGCAGCCTTATCTTGTTCCTTTATCCCGTTCCACACAGGTTTGAGTTTGATCATCACCATATTGCTCAGTTCATCAGCCTTCATTAAGGTCAAGCAGCAGACCTTGCCTTTTTCTGCCATCGCAACGACCGCCAATTTGTCACCGGCCTTAAGGCCGACCTCATCCCGCAGCTCCTTAGGCAGAACCATTTGTCCCCGTTCATCAATGGTCACCATTGCTTTTATTGCACAGCAGGAACTCACTATCTGGGGGGAGGTGCTGCTTTCTCTTTTCTTCTTTTTCTTCATTTTCATACTCCTTTGATATTATCGATTAATCAGATAATTCTGATTACACTGATATTATAGTGAAAAATTCGGGATTGTCAAGGGGTAACTTAGACCTTAGCCTCAGGCCGTAATGCGGTGAGCGTTGGGGTACAGCTCACCATAGCCCAGGAATGAGTCTGTATTTAGTCTTTTCCGCGTATGCTTGATAACCCTCCAGCTCTGCGTTAAGGGTATTATCTTCCAAATGGGTACGGAGGACAAGCAGGGCAAAGGCGACACCTGCGGGTATAAAGGCGTACGCAGAACCGAGGGCAAGCGGGACTGCTGGGTAGAAAAGCAAACCAGATGCATACCCAGGGTGCCGGACTATACGATAGGGACCGGTCATTATGACCCGGTGATTCCGGTCTTTTTGAATACGAACCGTCGGTTCGAAGTACTTGTTTACTGCCATTGCCCAGGTAAAGATAATCTGTGAGAGTATCCAGAAAACATAACCGAGCAGTGCCCACGGCAGATCGAGATGTGACCACTCGTATCGACCGACATCGAGCCCGGCGACCCCGGCTATCCCGATCAAGCCAGTAAGATTACTCACCCTCATGAGCACTTTATCCCATGCCTTTGCATCGACTTTGCGTTTTAATCTGTGTATAATGAGCTCAGGATTGAACGTGTAAAGAACCGCAATCGCAGCAAAATAGGTTGCGAGTTGTACAGCAAAAAAGACCCATGCCCGTGTGATATTAAGACGCCCTGCTGCAGCAAAGAAAACCGCGGCCATGACTGTAACACCTATGGTCATGACGATTAGCGCCTTAATCGTTGCGGTTACTATCTCTCTTTTTCCCATTACCAGAATTTCAGTATTCCACAATTCTGGAATTGTGGAATGATCAGACAAAAACAAGATGGAGTGGAGAATACGAAATGAACACCCTCTCCTTTATCCTCTCCCTCAAACAGGGCGAGGAAACGAAAGGTGTCTGTCGCTCCTGACATACAAAGAAAAAAGTCAAAATAAGACGACTACTTGATTTTTATTATCTTTTGCACGACGTTTCCGTCAGTTTTGATAAAGTAGACACCCGGTTTTAGTGTGCTGGGCGCGACTGTCCTGCCCGTGATGTCATAGACCTGATACGAACCATCTCCTGTATACAGTGGCCCGCAGGTGATTGCGGCCGAGGAGGTGTTCTGTGAAACTTCGTTGACGTTTTCTTCTACTATGCCGACAACATCGCTTTCCCACCACGCAATCATATCATCATTGAAGGCTGCACCGACAATATCAGTATCCGTATCCCCATCTACATCAACCGCGTATGCTGAATGCGCATAGTCGAAGTCGCTCGTGATATAGTGCTTGGTCACACCATCTTCCCACCAGCAAATGTCATCCAAGTACCACGCGACAGCAAGGATATCGAGGTCTGTATCACCATCAATATCAGTTGCGGAAACATAACCAGCACCGAGAAAGCTCCCATCAATGACGGTCTTCGTGAAATGCTCACTGCCATCATTATCGTACTGCGCAATGTCATTCGCGCTCCAGGCAGCACCGAGCACATCAACGTCTTCATCATCGTTTAGATCCGCTGCATACACTGAAGTCGCGCCGCCGAAGTCAGCATCAATGACGCGCCTGAAGAACTGTAGACTTCCATACTGTTCATACCACGTCAGTTCATGAGCTGAACCACCGGCGCCCAGTACGTCTATGAGCTCATCACCATTGACGTCGACAGCGAAAACACAACTCGCATCGAGAAGATTCGTGTCGATCGGATGCCACGTCCAATGTTCCTCACCATCATTTTCCCACCAGGCAATCGTGTTAGCAGTACGACCGGCGCCGAGAACGTCCATATCACCATCGTCGTCCAGATCAATCACAAACACAGAATACGCACCACCAAAACCCGGGGCTATTGTGTGTTCAGTAAAGCTACCGGTTCCATCGTTTTCCCACCACCTGATCGCATTTGCCAGATACGCTGTTGCTAAGATGTCCATATCATCATCAGTATCGAGGTCAGCCGCATACACACATGACACACCATTAAAGGCACTGGTGAGAGTATGCTCAGTGAAGTTCTCATTGCCATCATTCTCCCACCAGGCAACGTCGCCAGCTTCCCAGGCCGCACCAACAATATCCATATAATCATCACCATTAAAATCAGCTGCATGTACCCATGATGCACCATCAAAACTGCTTGTGATCGTATGCTTGGTCCAGTTAATTTGTCCAAATACAAATGGCACCGTAATGAGAACCATACACAACGTACGCTTCATTGTTCCTCCCTTTGCGCTTCGCGCTCGATGACGGTGATACTTCATTGATTACGGCGATGTTCATCTTATTTTTATTATCTTCTCTATGATTCTATTGTCAATCAGAATAAAGTAAATGCCGGGTAAGAGATGGTGTACATCTACTTCCCTGCCTGAAATATCGAATAACGTGCAGTCTCTGTCCTTTGGTAGAGTAATGGGTCCACGAATGATTGTTGAAGCAACAAAGTGTCTGTGTTTCGTTCGTTCATTCTGTTCTGCTACTTTGAGGTCAGGTTCGGTTCTCACGACGTAAAAGTCAATTGCACCGGCACCAAATGAACTGGTATGGCCCGCAACAACATACCCGCTATCAGATGTTACAACCAGTCCAAGAGATGATTCGTGCCCAGCACCGCCGTACTTTTGTGTCCACACCGTATCACCGAGCGCATCGGTCTTCAATAGCCACATATCACCGCCACTGGTTGCCCGCGTACCACCAATAATGTATCCATTGTCGTAAGTTGGAAATACTGTAAAACCAAAATCCTCACCCGAACCACCGTACACCCGGGTCCATGCAGTGTCACCAGTCGCATCTGTTTTGAGCAACCATAAATCACCAGCAGTCCATTCTCCTGTACCATTGATGTATCCAGTCACAATGTAGCCGTTATCAGCCGTCATACGTGCATCATAGCCAACATCCTCAAGAGCGCCACCATAAATCTGAGTCCATGCCGTATCACCGAAAGCATCAGTCTTTACAAGCCAGACATCCTTCCCACCAGCACTCTCTGAGCTGTTAATGCCGGCAATAATAAACCCACCATCAGAAGTTTCCTGGACAGAAACACCGTAGTCCTGTCCTGTACCACCATAGGTTTTTGTCCATACGGTGTCACCGAACGAATCCATCCTGAGGATCCACAGATCACCCTTGACCCAGCCCGAGGGACCATTTTTGTAACCAACAACAACCAACCCGCTATCCTGTGTTTCACACACTGAATACGCGCAGTCCTGGAGCGAGCCGCCATACGTTTTGGTCCACTGTATTACACCATCAGCATCAAGCTTTAACAAATAGATATCCTTGCCACCACCGCCGAATGATTCAGTGTAACCAGCAACGACATAACAACTGTCTGAGGTCACACACACGCCGTGCGCTGCTTCGTATGATGACCCACCGTATACGCGCGTCCAGAGCGTATCACCATACGCGTCTATTTTCACAACATACACATCTTGAGGTCCTGAGCCGAACGTGACCGTAAGCCCGGCGACCATGAAACCACCCTCATGTGTATTACACACTGAATACGCCACTTCATTGGCTGAACCCCCGTAGGTCCGCGTCCAGAGCGTGTCTGGATAACCATACGCCACGAGGCAGTAGGCAGTAATTACTATGCAGCAAGAAGAAAATATTTTATTCATTGAACTTTCACCACCTTTTGTACAACATGTCCATCAATCTCCAAAAAGTAAACGCCGGGTGGTACGTGATGCATATCTACCTCTCGTCCTGAGATGTCGAATAGTGCGTGACCTTTGCTCTCAGGAAGGACGAGTGGTCCCTGAACAATAGATGAGCCATAGCGTTTCTCAACATGGACCTCATGTTCCTCGGCAACGCCGGTGAGGTCACTTTCAAACCACGAAATGTCATCAGCGTATGTTGCACAACTCAGAACGTCAATATCCTCATCATCATCGAGGTCGGCAGCATGCACTGGCCACGCGCCGTTAAAGTTGCTCGCAACAGTATATCGTGTCCATATGATCGGGTCTGTATTGCTGTTGCTGTACCAGTACACAGCATCACTCTGATCGGACGTTCCAAGTACATCAATATCGTTGTCACCATCAATGTCTGCTGCATATACACCGAGTGCGTTGTAGCACGTATCGTCAATTACCTGCTTTGTCCACATCGTGTCACCGTCATAGCGCCACCATGCAATACTGTTTGCCATGTAGGCGGCACACAGTATATCGTTATCACCATCCGCATCAACATCGCAGACATGAACCATATGCGCACCATAGAAATTTCCATCGACGAGGTACTCAGACCACGTCGAGTCGCCATTATTGAACCACACAGTAACATCGTGTGATAGCAATGCCGCTCCAACAATATCAATAAGGCTATCACCATTAATATCAACACCATACGCTGAACGCGCACCACCAAACGTACTATTAATGACGTGCTTGCTCCAGTGAATCGGATATTCACCATCGTTTTCAAACCAGGCAATTTCATCGAGTCCAGCTGATGCGCCGAGGATATCAATGTTTCCATCATCATTCATGTCCACGGTAAATACTTCATGGGCATTGGTGAAGGTGCTGTCAATCGTCTGCTTTGTCCATACAATTGGCATACCACCATCATTCGACCACCAGGCAACCTCGTTATCATTCCAGGCACAGCCAACAATATCAGTATCACCATCACCATCGATGTCAGACGGAAACACATCACATGCGCCAGCAAATCCAGTAGTAATTACCTGTTCAGTCCAGTTGATCGGGTGATGACCATCATTCTGCCACCACGTAATACTATTTGCATAAATCGCCGCACCGACGACATCACAAATACTGTCACCATCTATGTCCACGGCAACCGCCGAACAGACACCGTTATAATTGCCGTCGATCACGTGTTCAGTCCAACTAACGGCAAATACCGCGCGTGCCATCAGAACTAAAACGGTCATGCACAACAAAATACGTTTCACTACGCCTCCTTTGCATACTGCGTTTGATTACTGTATTGCCCTACAGACTATTCCGCCGTGCAAGACAGTACTATACATCATATCAGAAATAGAGTAAATACTTTACCTTGATCGCACTAATCGTATACTGGTGCTGTAAGTCGCCATATTCATCCTGGGCACGATAGTCATTGAGTGCAATGTAGAGCCAGCTCTTCGGCTTGAAGTTCCACGAATAGAGAAAGCCAACACGGTTAGCAAGGTACTCAGTTCTGCCAATATCAGCCTCCGGTGTGTACAGGACGAACTCATTGAACAAAGTTGCGGTCATATCGGCATTGAGCCGTAAATCAATGCGTGGTCGTATGCGCGGCCACATCGCGATGATATGATTTGTGGTGTCCCACTCTGCCCACAGATTGGCTCCCAAAACGACACTGAGCGGTGGTATTATCGAGTATGCACACTGCAGCCAGTTCGTACCCTGGTACGCAGAATATCCGCGTGCATAATTGTACCGATAGCCATAGTTGACACCGCAGTTGAAAACCTGGCCAAAGAGTGTCGCCCACGTTGAGACATTCAGATTGCGGAAAAAATAGTCAGTGCCGGCTTCATATGCCCTGCCTGCCCAGAGGTCTACTTCAAAACCCCAGTTCCGTCTGAAATTCATGAAGTATTCAAGTGCCCCATATGTTGACCATTCTGTTTCACCAGGTATTCTGCGCGTCTCAAAACCCGGGGTGAGCTCCCACTGCCGGACAGGGCCCTGTCGGTATGTCCGGTGTGGCCCGAAAAAGACGGTGAAGCGTCGTTGCCCTGCCCACGGCACAAAGCCAATATCACTAACGTCAAAGGAATCACCAATAAATTCAGCTTCAGCCGATGCACGATAGTTGCCAATAAACCCGTAATACTCTGACGTAAGTGCATAGCCACGCTTACTATTCCGCTCACTCATTGCTACCAGCGTCACAAATTGATTCGCACCCTGACGAAAGGCACCATCGAGACCAACTGCATAATTGTAGTCATTCGTATCTGCATACATAGTACTCACGAGTACACCGGCATCCGAATTTTCGAATACGCGGCGGCGTGCTCGTGCGACACCAAACCATCGACGAGGTTCTTCAACACTGACTAGCGTATCACTGTAGTTATCGGTATACGCACCGAGCATACCGAGGTTCCAGTCATCAGCATTGTTCGTGAGTTTCAGTCCGCTGATGATCGGCACAGCGTCACCATTTATCGACTTACCAATCCTGCGCGAATAGAAGATCTGAAGGGCATCGCTCGACATGCGGAAGATGTCACTACCTTCAATGAAGAATGGTCTCCGTTCGTCAAAATATACTGGGTAGCGGGAAAGGTTAAGGGTAAAGGGGTCGGATTCAATATGGGCGAAATCCGGATTCATGGTGGCATTGAGTGACATCTGAGGTGTGATGTCCCACTTAAGATTGAGACTCGCACTCAGTGTGGTATTTTCCCAGAAATCGTCGACCGGGTCATTCTCATATGTATCATTGCGGATAAAGCTTTCAGGGAACAGTTCAAAGTAGTAACCGGTTGCCTGAGGATTAACATTCTTCAAAACACCCCACTCTGAAACGCGTTCTCCTTCGGCTTGCGATACTTCTGTCCAGAGGACATCTTCGAGATTATCAGCGCAGTGGCGCATAAACTGTATGCCCCATTCATCCAAGTTTTTCATATAGCGGATTGATTTGAACGGTATCTTGATCTCGAATTCTAAGCGGTCATCATAAACTCCTGCAGCACGGTACCAAACGCCCTGCCATGAATCATCCCAGCGCCGACCGTCATTCATAACCCAGCCATCCCAGTACAGATTACTCGCAAAGACAAGGAAATAGTAGCCAGTGGCTTTACTGCCAAACGGATCAATGCTTACTCTCACGTAATCCTCGTCACGGGTATAGCATGCAATCGGCTTGAGACTATCACAGTGACAGCGGAATGCAAAATAGAGATTGTTCTCATCCTGCAGTGCATAGACGACCGTTTTCTCAGTTGGCTCGGTCTTCTCATACGGCACGTACTGGACAAAATCGTGCACAGAATCGGCCTTTTGCCAGATATCCTCAATTACACCATCAATTTCTGGTGCTATATCAGTCGATCGGATTTCAATTGTCTTTTCATTGATCGCCATTAACACAAGCATTACAAGAATACTCATTCGTCCTCCTCATTGTTTCATAAGCACACTAAGAGTGCTTTTGCCAATGTTGTACGCCTGCTCAAGAAAGGCTGGTTTCTGATGTATCGACTCCTTTTCCATGAGGTCAGGAAAAAAGTGCATACTGGCAAGCTTCATATCGAGCGCTTTGAGCAGTCGTCTGTAGGATTCTTCAATTATTTCAGTTTCAAAGCCAGCTTCTTTTTCGCCGAGCGTCGTCATAATAATCACTTTTTTACCGGCAATGAGTTTCTTATTGACATCGTGATAGAAAAAGTAGAGCCGGTCGATAAACGTCTTCATAAGGCCAGTAACTTCGCAGAAATACAGTGGTGAGGCGAGAACGAGAATGCCCGAATCAATGATTTTCTTTCTCAATTCAGTCATATCATCATCAAAGTGACACCTTGATTCTCGCAGACAGGTACAGCAGCCAACGCAATCAGCAATTGTGAAATCGCGCAACTGAATGCACTCCGCATGAAATCCTGCAGCCTGAGCACCCTCGGCGAAAAGATTGACAATGGCATCAGTGTTACCGTCTTCTCGGGTCGCACCATTGATCACGAGAATGTGGCTATTCGGAGCAGGATACTTCTCATCAGTGCTCAGCATGAACCTTCCTCCCTTTAACAGCGCATACTCAGAAAGCCCGGTTAACTGTTGAGAAAAAATCACCGCGTGACAACTGCTGCATAATAACCATACTGTGTGAGAAATCTGTGAAACTCTGTATTCAGCACACGATCCTCCTATGCGCCGCGGTTCGGCACATGCCATTTTTTGTTCTTCTTTGTCAGCGTGATGATTGCTGGAAGAAACAAAACCGTCGTCAGAAAGCATGCACCAACGCCAACCGCGAGGAGGATGCCGAGACTTGCCCAGCCCCGGTATGATGCAAGGGACAGCGAACCAAATCCTGCCATGGTCGTCAGTGAAGTCAACAGTATTGCCTTGCCCGTACTTTTCAAGACAACAGGTGTTTTCTTCAATCCCTCGTACTGATAACGGTGCAGCAAATGGACACCATCATCAATACCAATGCCAACAATCATCGGCAACCCCATGACATTGACAAAGTTCAGCATCATACCCAGTGATTTAAGGATCCCGACCATCCAGACACCACCGGCGAGCAATGGGACAACACCGAGGAGCGCCATGGTGAAACTCCGGAAGTCAAACCAGAGCAGGAGTACGACGATAACAATGGTAAGCATGGTCGCAATCAAACCATCACGAGCAATGTAATCAATGAGGCGCAGAAACAGTGGTGGCGTACCGGTTACGCGGGGATGGACCTGAGCGAGCTGCGTATCAAACCGCCGCATTGCTGCATAGTCCCAAATTTGTTCCCGCGGGTATAGGGTCACGAGGAACATGTCACCCGCATCATTAACGTAACGCTCTTTGATGTGGTCGGGCAGATTATCGAGGGTAATGATCTCAGGATTCGCCATGTCATAAACCTTTGTTCTCAGCACAGGAACGTACTGCTCCTGGAATATGTTGAAACCATGCACTGCCCGTTCTGGATTGTGCCGGATTTTCTCAACGAGGTTAAGAATATAGTTGTCAGACTCGTCTGCCTCCGGGCTACCAACAATACTCTGGCACTTTGCATCGACTTTGTCCTGTCCGCCAATGAACGCGAGTTGGGCCAGCTCATAGATGTTCATGTCGAGCCGTATCAATTGCTCAATGAAATCATCAAGGTTCGTGTGCGTAAGCCTGGCTTGACCCGTCGACCGACCTGCATTATCTCGTATTTCCACAACATATGGCCTACGCCTGAGCTGTTTGTCCATCGGTGGACAGAAATCACCAATATTCTCAACCATACTGAAGCTCGGCATTTCGCGAGCTTTCTCAGCAATCTCGTACGATTCTTCAATAGAAGACGCCGTGACCATGGCAAAATCCGGGCTCAAATCAAAGGCTTCGATAATTGTATCCTGTAACGCAACCGTTTCCAGGCCGGCTGGTTCAACATTGTACATATTGTAATCGAATTTGATATTCAGCGCCTGGTACAGAAAAAATGCAGTGAGCGCGCAGGCAATCAACAAGTACAGCAGGGGTCGGCGCATCACGTGCTCACCGTACCTGCCCAGAATAGTGAATTCAATGTGCGGTGGCTTTGCTGGTTTGCGGCTCACCTTGGCGAGAACACGTTCTCGAGCAACCAGAAGTGCTGGTAAAAGCGTCATGCTTGTCACCATTGCACAAATAATACCAATGCCGAGCACAACACCCATTTCACGTATGCCCTGGGTCACGGAAATCGCGAGGGCAAAAAAGGCGGCAGCAGTGGTCAGGGCACTTGTGATGATCCCAGAACCAGAACGTACGAACGTCTCTTCCATAGCATCTGCTGCATCGCCATTGATACTCCTCCGTTCAGCATACACAGAAATAATGTGAATCGCGTAGTCAATACCGAGACCAATCAGAATAACCCCAAACATGGATGTCATGAGGTTGAGCCGACCAATCGTTATCCCAACAATACCCGCAGCAATTATGATCGCGATGATGAGGTTGAGAGCAGCGAGAACCGGTGTACTCCACATACGGAAGGTAAGAATGAAAAGCAACAGGACAAGTACGAGGGCAACAATTGATGTCATTTTCATGTCTCTGGTAGTATATTCCATTTCATCTTTCTGAAGGGGAATGACTCCTGTGAGCCCGGCATAGAGCCCGGGGAAATCCTGGCAGGTGTCATCTATGATTTCCTGGATAGCAATCGTCGATGCAATATCCTTTTCAACATCAATTGCCGTGAACGTTGGTTTTAGGGCAATAAGAAGAATACGCTTGTCATGCGAAAGATAGTACGGGTCACCGTACAGCAGGTACTCCACCGCGGTATCAGCACGTGCACGGTTATCAGGCTCATCAAGTGACCGGTCCAGTGACTGAAGCCAGAAAGCTAAACCGTCAAGAAAGCGTACTGCCTCATCCTCCTTTTCTTTTGTACTCAGTGCCTCTTCATCGGCAATGTACTCTTCCTCGAAATTATCATTAATGCTCGCCATCAGGGGGATGAGATCGAAATCCATGAACATGTCCTTTGTCTGCTCAAGATCGGTCGCTTTGACAAGCATAAACCCGTGCTCAGCAATGAATTCTTTCTCCATTTTGTAATCAACACGTTCAACATAGTCGGTGAGCTGTTCGAAACGCGGCGCAATTACCTCTGCGAATTGCTTCATCGCTTGTTCCTCGCCCTTGACCACGATGTGAATAGTCGAAGCGCTCCTGTACTCTTTCAGTATTCGGTCGAATTCCTGCGCCACTGGGTCACCCATTGGCAGGAGGTCGGACCAGCGCATATCCATTCTATTCCGCGAGGCCGACAGGGCAGCAAGAACAGTAATAATGAGTACACATACAATTACCAGCCACGGATGTTGTGCTGCAAAACGTGCCCACTTTCTCAAGAGTCTTTCCTTCATGATGCCCCCTTACTAGAGAGTAAGGTTTCTGCTCAGCAGAAACCTAGAAATAGACATTGGCTCGAACAAAACCACCGCTGCCCAGCTGACTGGAGTAGTTCTTTCCTTCTTCACCGACGTACACATTGAGCATACCCGTAAGTTCAACGTTTTCAAAGAGACTGTAGTACACCATAGGGACGAACGCCGCACTCTGATCAGTAATACAAAAGAGAACTGAGCCACCGATTAGTAGTAAATCAGTAAGCGGATACTGAATGCGCCCATACATCTGGTCTTGAGCAATGGTCTTCGTTTCACCGGTAATGAAGCGCATCCAGTCATTCAAATCATACTGGTCGGTAGGACTGCCGAGAGAATTATGATGGTACTCAATCATCGTGTACAGACCGGACTCAAATGTATAATCGCCACCGATGACGAATTCACAAAAATCATCATCACTATCGAGAACATTGTACGCACCTTCTCCCCAGACACCGAGCCCGAGCAGTTCGCCAACCACGTCTATGCCCAAGAGTGTCCGGCGTTGCTGTGTGACTGAAAATGTATAGAAATCAGTGGTCCTGTATTGATACTGATAGCCAGTCGCGGACACGTCAAAATGGCCGAGTCCCAGTTTTGCGCGAATCAGTTTTCCTGAGTTTTCCCAGTCGTATTCAACTGGCGAATACAAGCACGTCCAGTTGAAACGATAGCCAGGATACCAGTCGAGCCGCACTGCGTAGTGCCCAGGTTGCTCGTACGTCGGGTCGAGTGCATCCTTCGTGTTAAACACATCGATTGGATTAGTAAAGTACCCGGTGCCGAGCGATATTTGCTGCTTTCCCGCAGTGACCGCAAATCGCCCGAAACTGAGACGCGCGTACGCATTGTCAAGGTACACAGTATCGTTCAGTATGAACTCGTAATAGGGATATAGTTCAGGCGGAACTGCTGATACGATACGCTGGGGCAGAAAGTCAAGAATGTTCCACTGTCGTGCGCCAAAATAAAGCAGATAGATAATATCAGCGCCGAACTCAGTATGCTTCACTGCCGTGGTCATGTCGACGCGCAGTTTTGTGTAGCTCTGCTGGTAGTACATCGTATCCAGGTAAATGCCTGCATACTGCGGCTCAAAGTAGCCATATACCTCAACCTGAGCAAACCCATACGTACCTAGCACACAGAGGATAATAATGTAGTACCATTTCATTGCTGCATCCCCATTTCTGTAAACAGCTCATCAGGTAAGTCAACGTCATACCGTATATCGACGATCTCCATGCTCGTCTGAGTTGCATCGAGCTTATTGTACATCGTGCACCTCATCGGCGTGTATATACCATCAATGAGCTGAACATCAGTGCAGACAAGTTGCTTTTCCCAGAGCGCAGGATCATCATCATGGTAGTAGTCGACCACCAACGGTGTCATGTATTCCTTGTCTACCCACATAACGATCCTCGAGTATCCGGCGCTACTCTCGTCTTTACGGTTGAGTTCAAGCTTGTAGCAATCCCGCCCTTCCTTCTTTTCGTCGCTATGCCGAACCGAACTGTATTCCTCAATGAACGTGTTTGAGGCACCCAAATCCTCATAGGAAAAATCACTACCCTCGAGTTTCTGTCTCTTCGCATGCGTCGCAAGCTTACGGATACGCTTTGTCTTTGGAAAATATGTCCAGATATCGTCCGCATCATTGAGCATGAGTATGGTTTGACCCTTGACACGCGATGGCTCAATGTATTTCATCAGACTTTTTTCACCGTGGTTCGTGGAGTACGTTTCGTACAAAAATGTCCGTTCGTCACCAGATGTCGTCACAATCGTCATGGTCATCGTGCCCTGTGCCTGATCAGGGTTCATCGTCTCAGTCATGATTTGCAGGATAGAATCGGCGGTAAGTTCGTCTTGACCATAGAGGAACGGGCAGGCAATGATAAACGTGCACGCAACTGCGCCCACTATGGGCAAATGGCGTCTTGTTTGACCTACTTTCATGCTTCCTCCTGATTAGTTGCACCACGGACGCGATCACTAAGGTATTGCACCATTGCCCGAAAATCATCGGCAATGAACACTTCGATCGATTCGCGCGGCGCGCCAAGAATGCGCTCAACCACACGCTCATAGAGCCGTGTCTTCCGCTCCATGATTGTGCAGAGCTGCTCTGGTGTTCTCGTCGTATCGAGAATCAGTTCGCAGATCTTCTCGTTGAGATGCTGTCCGAGCCGAATGATCATCTCCGCCATTTCATCAGGATCTAATGTGTGAAATAACCGTTCACTTACTCCCTGACGTATGATGTGCCCGTACAGCGGCGCGGTTTTCTTGACTATTCGACGGAACATTCGTGTCCTCATGAGGATATTTTCATCGCGGTACAGGACTTTCAAGAATACAGAGAAGAGGGCAATGTTTGTCCGTTTGAACGCAGCACCAGCACGTATCAGGCTATTGAATTTCTTGATCGCATTCTGCTCAGAATCCATGATCGTAGCGAACTGGCTCATCATTTGATCAGTTGTTTTTTCAACCAGTGCATCAAGTAATTCATCTTTTGACTTGAAATAATAATAAAAAGTGCCTTTGGCAATACTGAGCTTATCAAGAATGTCTTGAATCGTCGTACTCTCATAGCCTTTTCTAAAGAAAAAATCTTGTGCTGCATCCAGGATTTCGTTCTTGCGTACATCAGGCTTCTTGACAACTCTCGTCATGTTCACGACCTCCTCTAGACCGACGGTCGGTTTAATATAGAGTATTATGTGACCGACGGTCGGTCTAGAGTATTATAATAAGAATTCTTGAAATGTCAAGGGCAAACTACCAGGCACTAAACCTTGGGTTTGCTGATTTTGCCAAAATCTTGAATCAGACGCAAAATCGTGCATTCTCGATATTACAGTCAAATCGCGGGTTTGAGTGAGATCAGAATTAGGCACTGGCCGTGGTGCGCGGAGCGCAAGGTATTTGGCGTACTGGGTAACGCGCAGGGCCTTACTCTACCCAACGATGGTAGCCATCAACAAAAATGTCAAGTGGTCCTTGATACGTCAATGTCGGTGTGACCAAGCCCGGCAAAGACTGTGCTGGCATTCTGAGCGCCGTAACCGTATCAAGTAAGCCTGACCATGCCGCATCTTCACTATCAAAGCGCTCGGCACTAATAACGACTGTGTCCATCAAACCGTACCATTCTGACGCCACGTCATACCGCGGCGCAGTGACCACGACCAATGGCATCTGGCCAATGTACTCGGTCGGTGAATTGTCGTGAGACTGACTCATTACAACGGCAAGAATTGCAATAACGCACGCACAAATGGCAAACAGCTTAGACATCTCTACCTCCCTTTTTGAGCTGCCTTTTCTTAAGACCACTGATGCCTTTTAGATAGAATACTGCCAAGGCCTCAGCGTATTTCTCGTAATACTTATCATCAAATACCGGCACTGTTTCTTTCAGATCATGCTCCTCAGCACATTTTTTCCGACCCTGTGATTTCAGGATGTGCTCCCAAACATGCCTGAATTCAAAGTGCTCGCCGATTAATGTGGTCAGGGCGCCACGAATCGCACTCATGACCGCGATGTCTTGTGTATCCAAGCCAAGCCGGGCAAAGAAATCAGATGTCCCTTTGCGTTTTGTTGCAACCCACTTGCACTTCAGATCAAGAATTTCTGGAATGTCAACCGGTGTTGCATGCATCGCCACCATGAGGAGTTCCCAGTTATGCCGGTGAAAATCAATCACCTTCTTGGCCACAGTCCGCACCACCACCTCAGGAGACATTTTCTCATCATAGATAGCGCCGATTGCCTCGTAGTACTTCTCATAGCACTCGTTTACCATTGCCTTGAGTATCCCGATCTTGCCTTGGTAATAGTAATTAATCATGGAAATATTGACCTTCGCAGCCTTGGCGATTTCCCGTATGCCAACCGCGTCATACCCCTTCTGCGCAAAGAGGGTGAGGGCGGCATCGAATATACGCTGCTTGGCTTCAACTTTCTTATCTTTCATTATTCCTCCTAAATCAAACGTTTGACTTAATCAATCGTTCGATTTATTATAATAAGAAAACCGGAATTGTCAAGGGGTCACTGTTAGACTTAAGGCCTTCTTAGGACTAAGGTTTTGGCCTTTAGGCGGTTTCTGTGGTGCGGTGAACGTTAAGCGCTATGCTTCCAGCGTAACCTACTCCATCAATCGTTGCATGATGTATACGTCGATACGCTGACCGAATTTCCTGCCAACTTCTTTGAGCACGCCTACGTGCGTGAATCCCTGTGACTCAAAGAGCCGAATGCTCACTGCATTGCCGCCGGCAATCCGCGCAATGAGGACATGGAACGAGGCCTTGTGACCACGTTCAATGAGTTCGCACAGCAGCCTCCGGCCAAATCCTTTGCCGCGGTGTGATTCAGCGACATAGACCGAGGCTTCAGCAGTGTCTGAATAGGCGCAGCGATCAGAATACTGACTGAGTGATGCCCAGCCAACGATCGTGCCGTCGACCTCGGCAACAATGACCGGATAGCGGGAACCGTGTGCCTCAAACCACGTTTTCTGCTCCTGGTTCGATTTCGGCTCAGTGTCAAACGTCGCGATCGTTTTCCTGATCGCATCGTTGTATATTGTCGTGATTGAAGGAAGATCATCGACGGTTGCACGACGTATGACCATGAAAGTGCGTAGCTACTTGCTTATCTCCTCCATGAGAATCTCGAGCGCTCGCGTGAGCTGATGGTCTGCGCTTGAACCGTCCATTTCTGGCGTATTTTCCACATAGACATCCGGTTCAACCGGCGTGTTCTCGAGGTTCTCGCCGGTCAGTGTAAACCAGCCTGTCCCAGGAATACGGAACCCAGAACCATCCAGCAGGTGTATGTCGCGTGTGCCGATCACCGCGCCGAACGTCGGCACGCCTACAACCGTGCCCAATTCGAGCTCCTTGAATGCAGCCGGAAAGATTTCTGCATCACTGTAGCAATTTTCATTGATAATGAGAACGGTCGGCTTGTCCCATCTGAATAACGAATAGTATTCTTTGTCCTCGCCACGCTCAATAGAATACATGTATGCAGTCCGGCGCAGTATATTAATGAGTTCATCATGAATATTGCCACCACCGTTGTACCGAATATCTATGATAAGTCCGTCCTTGTCCATTTCCAGATACAGGTCGTGCTCGAATGCGCGTAAATCGCCTCCACCCATTGAAGCAATGTACAGATAGCCAATTCGACCATTGCTTTTTTCGTGCACAGAATCCTGGTTTGCCTTTACCCAATGTTCTTTGACTAATTGAAGAAGAGCCCACGGCGTTTTCGGTCGCACCTTCACATCACGCTCGTCGCGTGGTCCGCGTACGGTCAGCATAATGTCTTCACCACTTTTGTTGCAAAGGAATGAATAGAAATTATCACCGCGTGCTATTTTTGAACCATTAATATGTGTGATAATATCACCAGGCTTAATGTTAATGTCTTCCTTGTCAACAGGAGAATCACGAATAATAGCTGCAACCTTGACCCCATCGCCTGTGTACTGCGGATCATAGATAATGCCGAGCGCGCCTGTTCTCTCATTCATATCGTATGACTGGTATATACCCAGATGAGAGGCATTCAACTCACCGAGCATCATCCGCACAATGCTGTGGAAGTCGCGGGTCGTGCGTGTGTGCAATGCCCTATCTCTGTACTTATGATACATCGCCCGCCAATCAACACCATGAAAATCACTATCATAGAACCCGTCCTGGAGTGCCCACCACGCTTCGTTGAAAACCTGTTCGCGCTCGCGCCTTCGATCAATACCAATCTCAACATTGAAACTGAGCGGTGCTGACTGTGTAGATGCAATGTCGGCACTGAATATGTTTCCAGTGCCAGACAAATACAGTATCTTTTTCTTGTCGCTCGTGACGCAGAACATCGTCGGTCGAACATTCGTATTTGTAACCCGCTTGAGCTCCTTGCCACGCCAGTCAACGGTCCAAATATCATTGCTCTCTTGGTTGTTCGAGTAGAGGGCAAACTGTTTACCGTCAGGAGACTGGGCAACGTAGTTGTACCAACCCAATACCTTGGTCACTATATGGGTGCGGTCTTCAAAATCCTCGAAATCTATCTCGACGGTGCGATCTCCAACCCCTGAATCCTGCTCTTCTGTTTCCCAGTAGTCTGGTTCTTTCTGCTCATCCTCTTTACGCAAAAAGACGTACTTCATCCACAAATTACCCACGGCATCACGCGATGCGTAGGCGATTCTCCGGCCATCACTGCTCCACATCGGTTTGTAATCGTCATTCGGATGATTCGATATGTTGGTGCACGTGGTACTGCCATCTGCACGCACGATAAAAATATCCTCGCGCCAGCCGAGCGGTGTTCGGCTGAAGGTAATCCATTTGCTGTCCGGTGACCAATCGATCCACAGAACGTCATTGTGCGGGCAGAGCTTTCTGCTCTGCTTACCATCCTGGTCCATAACGTACAGCTGCTCTCTGTTCTTGAAATAGGCGATCATCTTACCGTCTGGAGAAAACAAAGGTTTTGCTTCACTTTCATCAGTATCGAGTAATTTTCTTGAGGTAAACAGCAAATCGTCGTGAAATTTCTCTTCTGTTTTCGGTGTAATCGTGCAAATATCCATGTCACCGTCTTCCATTGAAGCGTACACGAGCAATTCCTTTTCTGGATGCCACGCAACGTACTTCTCAATAAACGGTGTATCAGTTAGTCGAACAACATTCTCAGGTTTGCCATCTTTCAACTGCATTACAAAAATATCACCGTGGACAACAAAGGCGAGTTCCTGCTCATCTGGTGAAAGTGCAAACTCGGTTGCCTTACCGGTAAAATGTTCGAGGTAGAACGGATTTTCCTTATGGTCTTCGGTAGCCGTAATTTGTATTTCCGTCTGTTCACCAGTGGCGACATCGTATCTGCATAACGAGCCGTAGCACTCATACACAATAGTGGAACCATCCCACGACATTTCAGGAAAATGTATGTCTTCACGCTCAAATGTCAGTTGCTGGAGGTTAGCACCTTCACGATTTGCGGACCACAGGTTATTTACGCCGTCGGCTCGGTTACTCAAAAAATAGAGCTCTCCATCAAGCGCCGAATACATCGGATAGCCATCGCGCCCTGGCGAATGTGCTATACGTCGGGACTCTCCGTCTGGTAATTCCTTGAACCAGATATCCAGACTCGCACTACCCCGGTATCTTCTTCGCCACCACGCCGCACCGCCACGCACATAGTACATACCCGCACCATCAGGCGTAAAGCATACATCCCGTGCAGTAAATGTCGTAAGCATCTCAGGCAGTCCACCGTCAATCGAGATTTGATAGAGTGACGGTCGCAGGGTCTGGCGTTGAGATTCGAATACCAGGTATTTCCCATCTGGTGTCCAGCCAAAAAGGTCATCGTACACTGAGTAGTAGGTGAGACGTTTCGCCGGCGTACTGCCATCTGACGGTATAATGCAAATATCATCACTGCCCCAGCGGTCGGTGACAAAGGCAATCCACTTACCATCTGGTGACCAGTATGAAGTACCCTCATAGCCGCTGCTGACGGTCAAGCGTTCAGCTCTTCCGCCACCTGCCGGTACGATCCAGATATCGCCATAGTAGGAAAAGCTAATCATGCTGCCATCTGGTGATGGCGCAGGGAATCGCGCTCCCCAGACCTCTTCGGCCTGAAGGGGTATAGCAAGCAAAGCCAGTAAAAAGAGATGAATTACATTACTTTGTGTTGGTTTCATGGTAACGTTACTATATCGTAATCGCAGTTCTCTGTCAACTCGCTAGACTACTGGTTCTGCTATGCCTATTCTGCTTTTTGTGACATCTCGCCGAGCCGGCGCAACCGCTCCAGTCGCTCTGCCTCATTATCAACAAGCCACTGATCCTGCGAGAGCAGTTCATAGGCACGCTGGAAATAGGGTCGCGCTTCCTCGGCCTTGCCCATGAGGAGTAGCAGTTCACCCAACTCCTCACATACATACCCGCCTTGTTCTAGTCCCTTTTCTTTTCGCTCTTGTTCCAGGGCCTTTTGCATGTGATACGCTTCCTGAATGCGTCCTACCTGCCGGTAGGTTCGCGCAATAGTCCACTTGGCAATCCGCGTGTCCTCTTCATCATTCTGCTTTTTGTGCCACGCCAGAGATTTCTCAAAAAGTTCAAGCGCCCTGTCATACTGTTCAAGGTCAAAATAAGTCCAGCCCGTGTTGTTGTAGAGGGGACCGAGCCACTTCTTCGCCCGTTCAGAATCAGACTTCTCAGCGTGCGCCATTGCCTTTTCCGCCCATGCGAGCTGCTTTTCGGGTGGCTCAACGATCTGCATCATGTGTGCGGCGTCAACCGCATAGTAGTCCTCACCGTGCTCAACACCCATGTCCCACGCCTCAAGGAACAGTGGTCGCGCCTTATCTTTTTGCATTGAAGAATTGTACACTCTCCCTCGCTCCAATAGATACCGTATGCGTGCGGTAATCATATCCTCAGTCAATAGCGATTCTGCCTTGTTAAGCGTTTCGTGTGCAGCTTCAAATTTGCTTTGCAGTCCTTCGGTCCGAGCGATCTGCGTCAGCAACTGCACGTGATACGAGACGTCACCTGATTTTTCTGCAACTGGTAGTAGTTCACGGAATTTCACCTCAGTCTGGTCTGGATTCTGGAAATCCCAGAGCTTGTCAAAATCAGGTAACGTATCAGCAGACATTGTTGCGACCATTACAAAACATGCCATGAATGCATATAGTATATACGGCGACTCCATGTCTTCCTCCTCTCGTGGTCATTCCGGCAATTCCCTAACCTGTTCACCACAGTGCATTGACCGTGCCCGGTCACCGCGATAGTCGGCAGTGCACACCGTGTCCACCCAGAACGAGGCAGAGAATGAGTATAAACTAAGACGTAATTCTTGGTACACAGACTCCTCACCCGCCAAAGAATTATAACATCAGGCGCACACGCTGTCAATGCGTCGTACTATTGCCTGACAATGTGCGGCACCTTTTCACAGATTTTTCACAAGTCGTCATTACTATTTTGTGGACCGGTATGAGCCATACATGGCGCCGCGGGCCTCGTCTGAAAGGCTGTGAATTTTGGTCGAAGAATAGGCCATTACTAAATCCAGCCTTCCTCCCCTTTTTCAGTCGAGGCCTGCGGTTCTTTAGCATCGTCCAACACTAGTCTAAAACAACTCTCTTCAATGTTCTCATTGGAAGCGCTTCTTCAAGAAATCGCGCCGCTTGTGTGTTCTTATTACCTGCCGGTTGTGAATGATAGTATCACAATTCACATTCTCAACATCAGCATCAAAGTATTCGCGGCTCGGTCCAGCCGCGGCGCACTGGTATACTGAACCGTCTGGTGTTCGTGTGAGGTATCCTTGATCGACAAGTTGACGGCGAATGTTCACATGATCACGACTAATCGTGCGGCACCTGCTGAGCCAGTGCTGTATCCGCTCATCTATCTCCTTTTCCGTGAACCGTGCTGCTGGGTCAAGACCGACGAGAATGCTTTTCCAGAGTATATGCCGATCCTGCTCCCGTCGGGGAAATTCCATGACGCCGCTATCTACACAGAGTTCGGCCAGGCGTCGTTCAAACTGCACCCGGCTTATACATTGAAACATGCATCCTCCCCCAGGCGTTGCCTTTGCCTGATGTACGTGCATACTCGTGTACTCCTACTGGTGAGAGTATACAATACAAGCATACTGCACAATACAGCGCTGTCAAGCCGTTACATCATTTTGTCAATTAACAAAATGATAAAAGTAGTACATGGTCGTAGCACCAAATGATGAGCTGTTCTGACCGAATAGTTGGTGTTTCTAGAAGTACACGAGGTATTTCGCCTTTATCGCACTAATCGTGTACTGGTGCTGTAGGTCGCCGAACTCATCCTGTGTACGGTAATCATTGAGCGCTATGTATAGCCACGACTTGGGCAGGAAGTTCCATGAGAAAAGCATGCCGATTCGATTGGTAAGCAGTTCAGTTTCACCCCAGTTCGTTTCTGGTATCGCATAGACAAGTTCGTCAAATATGCTAAGATTCATGTCCGCATTAAATCTGATAAATACTTGGGGTCGCAAACGGGGCCACATCGCAATGATAGAATTATTGTCATCCCACTCGATCCAGTAATTGGCAGCAAGCCCAGCACTTAGATTCGGGATAATCGAATACGAATAGGAAAACCAGTTTCCACCCTGGTAGGCGAGAAATCCCCGCGCATAGTTGTAGCAATACTCATAGTTACTTCCAAAATTAATGTGATTACCGTAAATCCTTCCCCAGACGCTAAGATTGAAACTCCGGTAGACATAGTCTGTATCTGCCTCATATGCCTTGCCCGCGCCAAGGTTCATATCGAATCCCCAGTTGTTCCGAAAGTCTGTATTCCATTCGACAAGACCGAGCACTGACCAATCCTCTTCTTCTGGCTCCTGCACAACAATAACACCAGGTGCGACAAAGAAGTCCCGAATTGCGCCGGTATCATACTCACGGTACGGGCCCGACATGAACAAGAGTTGCTTCTCGCCTGTCCATGGCACAAATCCAATATCGCTCACATCAAATGAATCGCTAATGACACGGGCAGAGGTGAACATTATGAAATTACCGATATACCCAAAGTAGCCACCATCAACTGCCCAGCCCTGTTTACCGCTCTGATCACTCACCGCTGTCTGCACTACAAACTGATTAGCACCAGCACGATACACTCCATCGATACCAAGGGCATAGTTATAGTTATCTGCATCGGCACGAGTACCGCTAAACAGAATACCGACCTCAGAATTCTGTAAGATTTGTCGCTTTGCGCGCATCACACCGAACCAGCGATCTGGTTCAACAACAACATCGTCTACTGTGTACTCGTCAGTATACGCGCCAAGCACACCGACATTCCAATCTTTTGATTGATTGGTCAGCTTGAGACCGCCAATAATCGGTACTGCATCACCATTGAGCGACCGGCCGATGCGACGTGAATAAAAAATCTCGAGCGGGTCAAAAAATCCCCATCCACCGAATTCAGACATGCGGAAGATATCCATACCCTCAAGAAAGAACGGTCTCCGCTCATCAAAGTAGGTCGGATAGCGAGACAGATTCAAGGTGAACGGGTCAGATTCAATCTGGGCAAAATCCGGGTTGATGGTTGCGTTGACAGTTGTTTGCGGTGTTATATCCCACTTAAGGTTAAGACTCGCGTTCAGTTCTGTATTGTCCCCAAAATTCTCAAATGGATCATCCTCATATGTGTCATTGCGGATATATCCTTCTGGATAGATCTCAAAGTAGTAGCCGTGCGCCTGCGGGTTTACTCCTTTGAGTATACCATATTTTGAAGTAAGAATACCTTCTCTCTGAGAGAACTCCTTCCACAGATCATATTCGCGGTTATGGGCAATATAGCGAGCAAAAATAATGCCCCACTCATCAAGACCCTGTTTGTAGCGGATTGATTTGAACGGTATTTTTATTTCCACATCAAAGCGGTCATCGTATACCTTGATCGCCCGGTACCAAACACCATCCCATGAGTCATCATAGGTTCTACCATCATCGAGGATCCAGCCATCATAGTAGATATTACTGCCAAAGACCTGAAAGTAGTATGCGGTGGTCTTGCTGCCAAAGGGATCAATGCCAATACGGATGTCATCCTCGTCAGCAGTCAGGCAGGCAGTTGGTGGCGCCTGCTCGGCATAGCAGCGAAACGCAAAGTACAGGTTATTTTCATCCTGCAAAACATAGACAACTGTTCTCTCGGTTGCTGGGGTTTTTTCATATGGTTCGAATTGCACAAAGTCATAGGCAGAATCAGCGGTTTGCCAAATATCTTCGATAACGCCGTCAATCCTCGGTGCCTGTTCGGTGAAATGCACCTCAACAATTTTGTTTTCTTCAACCGCAAGCAGAAAAAATGCAAGAATCCACATAATACCTCCTCAAACTTTCCAGGACAAGCCATACATATACCTAACTGACCTTCAAAGTGCTATACTGTTTATACGCAGAATTACCTAAAGAAGTTTCAGTGTTTCGCCAACTTCTGCCGCTCACTATAGCATATCTATTAAATCCTGAGCCTTTTCACCTATTAACGACACGCGCCTGATCACAGAAGCCCGTGCCGCCGCGGCCAATCGAGTGCCTTCGCTCGTGCCAACAAAACAAATAATCTTTGACATCGTGCGAGAATTCAGTATAATCACACAACCACACGAAAGTAAATACAGTGTTGAGTTCAACCACGGAGGTTATATGTTTATGATTTTTTTCCTTTGTACACAGTGGACCGCCGATAATATCGAAGCCAAGTACGCATGTCCATGTGCACACGTATACGCAGAACGCGCTGAATCAACGCACGCCTATAATGTACTCAAGTATGAACTCGATGTCAATGTACCAATGACAGAACGAAGTCTGCAGGGTACTAATCAGATAGTGTGTATGAGCCAGGAAGATGGTCTCAGCACTGCGGTTCTCCATAGTCACACACTGACCATTGACGCTATAACCGTGGATGGTCAAGGTGCTACGTACGCGACGAGCGGTGATTCGCTGATTGTCGACTTGCCACAACCGTACAGCAATGGTGATATTTTCACAATTGAAATTACCTATCACGGCTCATGGTCAGTTACTCCATCACAAATTGGTTTTGTCTACTATCCTCAGCAGTACAATTCCGCTGTCCAGCACTCAATCGCCTATACGATTAGCGAACCGTGGGATGCACGCAGGTGGATGCCGTGCTACGATGAACCGTACGATAAGGCAGATTCAGGATGGGTTGTCTCAGTGACCGTCCCAGACTCGTTTGTCGTCTGCGCAAACGGCGAACTGATCGACGTTACTGATAATCCAAACACAACAAAGACCTACACCTGGAAAGAACTGTATCCGATTGCAACCTATCTCATGCACTTCGCCGTGTCCCGCTATGCCCAGTGGTCAGACTGGTGGCACGATGGATACGGTGATTCGGTCGAGATCAGGCATTTCATGTGGCCTGCGGACTCAGCACTATCACATACATCGTTCCAGCACCTGCCTGCGGCACTCGCGCTCTATGATTCACTGTATGGACCCTACCCGTTTGACCGCTATGGTCAGGACGTGGTCTATCCGTATGAGTGGGGCGGTATGGAACATCAGGAACTGTCAACAATCCACCGTAATTGGTTGATCAATCAATCTGACCGTGGCATGGCTCACGAGCTCGCCCATATGTGGTGGGGTGACATGGTGACCTGCGTGGATTTCCGCGACATCTGGCTGAATGAGGGATTTGCTACATACAGTGATGCAAACTACATCTGGCACCTCTACGGGTACGGGAATTTTATGAACCTGATGATGCAGCGCAGATCCTACTATTTACAGGCGGACAATGCACAACGCCGGCCGCTGTATGATCCGCCACCAGGCCAGATTTTTAACTATGGTTACACCTACTGCAAGGCGTGCTGGCTCCTGCACATGCTCCGGGCGGTTGACGTGTACCATACAGGGACTGATACGACGTACTTCGATGCCATTGCCGCGTACCGTGACTCATTTGCGTACGGTGTTGCGAGCACCGACGACTTGAGTGCCGTGTTTTCATACGTCTATGGTTATGATATGACCTGGTTCTTTGATGAATGGGTATATGACCAGGGGCATCCAGAGTACTATGTATTCTGGCTGTGCGAACCGTATGGTCAAGACTTTCTTGCCAAAATCAAGGTTAATCAGGTTCAAACAAATGCACCAATCTTTCACATGCCGGTTCAGATTGAGCTCAGTACGACTGGTGGCGATACCATTGTCGGCATGGCAATCACAAGCGATTCAGAGTATGCTGAGTTTGTCGTTACCGACTCGGTGACATCAATTGATTTTGATCCAAATGACTGGATACTCAAAGAGCATCAGGTGTTCTATGGCGTTGAAGAGTACGCTGACGGGCATCACCTTCCTTGTGGTCTCTCGTTCTCATCGAATCCAGCACGAAGGGTCACAATATCGTACTTTGTACCCGTACACGGCACAGTACGGATTGCCCTGTATGATGTGAGCGGAAGGCTGCAGAAAAATCTCTATGCCGGTGTGCAGACAGCAGGACAGCACGAAATATACGTCACCGACCTGTCTGCAGGCATATATTTTTGTCAGCTCACGACCGCCACAACAGAAGAGACAGAAAAGCTAATCATCATCAACTAATCTGCACATACGTTTCATCCGCAGTTCGATTATCGAGCGTATACCACGGGCCGACTTGACGTCCACGACCGGGTGACTATAATTCGATGTTCACCAACTACATAGATCTTGGTCATAAGCACTAAACGTAGTGAATAGAATGTAACACAGGAGGCAGCATGTCAACAAAGCTGAACCAGCTCGCTGAATTTGGTCAGAGCATATGGCTCGACTATATCAGCCGTTCTCTCATTGATAGCGGCAGGCTCAAGAGTATGATTGATCAGGGACTGCGCGGTATGACATCGAATCCAACGATTTTTGACAAGGCAGTCAGTTCGGCAACAGACTACGATGTAAGTATACAACAGCTCAAAGAAAAAGGCAAATCGATATTTGATATTTATGACGCAATAACAATCAAGGACATACAGGATGCTGCGGACACCTTGAAACCCGTATACGAACAGACACGTGGGCTTGATGGATATGTTAGTCTTGAAATCAATCCCAAACTTGCCTATAAAATCGAGGAGACAATACAAGAAGGCATGCGCCTCCATGCTGCAGTCAACCGTCCAAACGTAATGTTTAAGGTACCATCAACTGAAGAGGGATTTCACGCGACTACTGCACTGATCGCCAAAGGCATCAATGTTAATGTCACGCTCATATTTTCGTTGCAGCAGTACATCAAAACTGCAAAAGCGTATCTTGATGGCATGACTATGCTACTACAGAGGCGAGGAAATGCCCGTACCGTGCGTTCGGTCGCGAGCATTTTTGTCAGCCGGATTGATACGGCGACAGATGATATACTCGAAGCAAAAATGGGCAAGGATACGTCCAGAAACACAAGACTCGAAAAACTGAAAGGCACTGCAGCAGTTGCTAATGCCGCAATAATCTACAAGAAGTATCTCGACACATTCTCGAGCGCGGAATTCACACAATTGCAGCAAAACGGTGCCAATGTGCAACGTGTGCTGTGGGGGTCGACGAGCACCAAGAATCCCGCGTACAGCGACATTAAGTATGTCAGTGAGCTGATTGCCAAAGGCACAGTCAACACCGTACCAGAGAAGACAATCAACGCA